>ERZ773197.41-NODE-41-length-96545-cov-6.937164_pt1 | contig 96545 bp, 82 predicted proteins | sample MGYA00580999_ERZ773197 | MGnify/ENA primary metagenome ERZ773197 (study PRJEB29015, sample SAMEA2738166) | human oral metagenome | biome: human oral; feature: human-associated habitat; material: saliva | place: China | collected 2185 ...
TCCGGAATGGAAGAGGAAGGATACAGTATTTTAAGGGAAAAAATTTACAAAACCAATAAACATGTTTTTCTTCGTTTAAAGGGTGAAATAGGATAAAATACAAGCAGTTTGATAGAGGAAAGTAGAGGAGGGAAAATGAAGATAGCGATTTATCCCGGTTCCTTTGATCCGGTAACTTTCGGGCATCTGGATGTCATTGCCAGAAGTGCAAAAATGGTAGATAAATTAATTATTGCCGTTTTGATAAACAAAAATAAGTCGGCGTTGTTTTCCATGGAGGACCGTGTTAGAATGATTAGCGAATATGTCAAAGATGTGCCGAATGTGGAGGTGCATTCTTTTAGCGGACTGACTGTGGATTATGCCAAGAAGGTAGGAGCTACGATGATTGTACGTGGTCTCCGTGCAGTAACGGACTTTGAGTATGAACTGCAGCTGGCACAGACGAATAAGGTGATTGCCGAGGGAATTGATACCTTGTTTCTGGCAACGAATCTGAAGTATTCTTATCTGAGTTCCAGCATTGTAAAAGAGATTGCATCTTATAACGGTGACATTTCGGCTTTTGTACCCAAGATGGTGGAGATAGCCATGAAAGAAAAATACGGATTTTAAGTAGGCGGAGGGAATATGAGCAGAATAGAGCAATTGATTGGGGAAATTGAAGAGTACATTGACAGCTGTAAGTTTCAGCCCTTGTCTAATAGTAAGATTATCGTGAATAAAGAAGAGATGGAAGAACTTCTGGTGGAGCTACGGTTAAGAGTTCCGGAGGAAATCAAGAAATATCAGAAGATTATTTCTCAACAGGATGCGATTTTATCCGATGCCAAGGTGCAGGCGGAGTCTATGCTAAGTGATGCAAAAGCGCAGACGGAAGAAATGGTTTCCGACAGTGAAATTATGCAGCAGGCTTATGCGAAGGCCAATGCGCTGGTGCAGGATGCACAGAACCAGGCGGACAGCATTGTAAACAATGCCGTAGCGGATGCAGATCAAATTCGATCCAATGCCATCCGGTATACGGATGAAATGCTCGCAAGCTTGGAAACGATTATTTCCCGTTCTTTGGAGAATGCCAGCCTTCATCTGAATGAGTTAAAGTCCTCTCTGGGAGATTCCAAAAGTATTGTACAGTCCAATAGAGAAGCTCTTGCAAAGGCAATTCCACAGAATAAGCCTGCAGAGCAGAACTAAGGCCCGGAAAGAACTTAGCGCCGGGATTTGCGGAAAAGCTGAAAATTTTTGTAGATTTATTTCTGTATGACATTGACAGAAGAGCAGAGAAAGATTATAATCCCTCACTAGCGGCTTGTGAGGTAAAAGACATGATTCGCTAGTGTAGGAACTTTAAGGATGAACCGGGATTCATTTTTGGAGGAAAGAATAGATTTTAAGAATCTATCAGATAGCGATGCGTGGCTCAGCTTGGTAGAGCGCTGCGTTCGGGACGCAGAGGTCGCTGGTTCGAATCCAGTCGCATCGACTGTAAGCAACGAGTGGGAGATGCCTAGGCATCTCCTGTTCTTATGTAGGAAGGGTAAAAATGAAAAGAGAGAGTTTTAAATCACGAATCGGCTTTATTTTGGTGAGCGCAGGTTGTGCCATCGGAATCGGTAACGTTTGGAAGTTTCCCTATCTGGTAGGGCAAAACGGCGGAGGAATCTTTGTTTTATTCTATCTTTGTTTCTTGCTTTTAATCGGTCTTCCCATTCTCACCATGGAGCTTGCTGTGGGTAGAGCCAGCAAGAAGTCCGTGGTAAAGGCCTATGAGGTTTTGGAACCCAAGGGCACCAAGTGGCATTGGCATGGCTGGGTTTGTATTCTGGGCTGTTATCTTTTGATGATGTACTACACCACCGTTTCCGGCTGGATGCTTTCCTACTTCTTTAAATTTGCCTTCGGAACATTTTCCAAAATCGAACCCTCTCAGGTGGAAAATGTTTTTGGAACCATGCTGAGTCGTCCGGAGGAAATGACTTTATGTATGGCGATTACGGTTATCGGGGGATTTTTGGTTTGCTCTTTAGGACTGCAAAAAGGTCTGGAAAAGATTACCACCATCATGATGGCCTGCCTTTTACTCTTGATTATTGTTTTGGCGGTACATAGTCTGATGCTTCCGGGGGCTCTGGAGGGAGCGAAGTTCTATCTCTTCCCGAATCCGGAGAAGGTAAAGGAAATCGGACTTTTCCATGTAATTTCTCAGGCCATGAATCAGGCCTTTTTCACCCTTTCCTTGGGGGTTGCGGCCATGGAGATTTTCGGTTCCTATATGTCGGAGGACTATTCCCTAACAGGAGAGGGAATCAAAATCTGTGCTTTGGACACCTTTGTGGCTATCCTTTCCGGTTTGATTATCTTTCCTGCCTGCTTTAGCTTTCATGTTGAGCCAAATGCAGGTCCTCCCCTCATTTTCTTTACCTTACCCAGAGTGTTTATGCACATGGCGGGAGGAAGAATCTGGGGAAGCCTCTTCTTTGTTTTTATGACCTTTGCCAGCTTTTCCACTGTTATTGCAGTGTTTGAAAATCTCATTTCCACCAGTATTGATAACTTCCATTGGGATAGAAAGAAGGCGGTTATCGTAAACTGTATTCTGATCCTGCTTTTGAGTATTCCCTGTATCCTTGGCTATAATCTTTGGAAGGATCTGAAGCTGATTGGCGGCAGAGATGTATTGGACTCCGAGGACTTTATCGTAAGTAATTTGATTCTTCCCATCGGTTCTTTAGTGTACCTTCTGTTCTGCGTAAGCAAGTGGGGTATGGGCTTCCCCAGATATTTGGAGGAATGTAATAAGGGTGAGGGCGTGAAAATGCCGGCCTTCCTCCTGAATTATTTCCGTTTTGTTTTGCCAATTTTCATTTTACTTCTCCTGTTCCAGGGCTTATTATAAAAGGAACTGTTGTTTTGCTTTGATCCGGGAGGTAGGAGCAGGATGAATATTCGAGAAGAAATGGAGAAAATGGAAAAGGAGATTCTCTCTCCCTTTGCTTGTTGTAGCGTGGACTCTTTGGGAAGAGATCTTCCGGAGGAAGAGGATGATATCCGAACCATTTTCCAAAGAGATAGAGACAGGATTTTACATTCCAAGGCCTTTCGCCGGCTAAAGCATAAGACCCAGGTCTTTATTCAGCCGGAGGGGGATCATTATCGTACCAGACTGACCCATACCCTGGAGGTGAGTCAGATTGCCAGAAGCATTGCCAAGGCGCTTCGTCTCAATGAAGACCTGACCGAGGCCATTGCCTTAGGCCATGATTTAGGGCACACTCCCTTTGGTCATGCGGGAGAGAGAGCCTTAAACAAGCTTTGCTCCGGAGGCTTTTCCCATGTGGATCAAAGTATACGGATTGTGGAGATTTTAGAGAAAAACGGCAGAGGACTGAATCTTAGTAAAGAGGTTCGGGACGGCATACAAAATCATAGAAGCTCAGGAAAACCGAAGACTCTGGAGGGGCAGGCGGTTCGTTTTGCGGATAAGATTGCCTATCTGAACCATGATGTGGATGACGGGATTCGGGCAGGGCTTTTCCGGGAGGAAGAGCTTCCGGCGGAATATCGGAAGGTGCTGGGCTTTACCGCAAGGGAGCGACTGAATACTTTGATTCGCTCCGTCATCTTTACTTCCAGGGGAAAGGATAAGCTTTCCATGGAGCCCATAATGGAGGAAAATATGCAGGGCTTACGGAAGTGGATGTTTCAAAATGTTTACACCAGCAGTAAGGCCAAGGAAGAGGAGTGGAAGGTAGACGGCATGCTGAAGCTCTTATTTTCCTTTTATCAGGAGCACCCTCTGGAAATGGCGGAGGAATATCGTTTTCTGCTGAAAAAGGGGGAAGAGGAAGGGAAGGAAGATCCCAAGCTCCTTTTAGACCGCATTGTTGCGGATTACATTTCCGGCATGACGGATGAGTATTGCAGCCACAAGTTCATGGAGTATTTTGTTCCGAAGGCCTGGGAGAAGGACTGATATGTACTATGGAGAAGATATCGTAGAGGAAATCCGGCAAAGAACGGATATCGTGGATTTAATAGGACAATATGTACATTTGAAAAAGAAGGGCTCCAGCTACTTTGGGCTCTGTCCTTTTCATGGGGAGAAAACTCCCTCTTTTTCTGTTTCTCCCGGGAAACAGATTTTTTATTGCTTTGGTTGCGGAAAGGCGGGGGACAGTATCCGCTTTATGATGGAGTATGAGAATCTAAGCTTTGTGGAGGCTATAGAGCAGCTGGCGGAGCGGGCCAATGTCACTCTTCCTGAAAAAAGCAGCGGAGGCAATAAGGGGGAAGAGGATCTTCGGTATAAGCTTTTGGAAATCAATAAAAATGCCGCCCTTTTCTTCGTAAAACAGCTTCGCAGTCCCAAGGGAAAGCTGGGCTTGCAGTATCTGGGAAAGAGAGCCTTAAGCGGAGAAAGCATTACCCACTTCGGTCTTGGCTATGCGGTACAGGAAAAGGACGCCCTGTATCAGTATTGTAAATCCCTGGGCTATGAGGATTCCTTGTTACAGGCTTCCGGTTTATTTACTTTTAAAGAAAATGGTGTTCGAGATAAATTTTTTAATCGAGTGATTTTCCCCATTATGGACCTTCATCATCGGGTAATCGGTTTTGGAGGAAGAGTCATGGGGGATGGAGAGCCTAAGTACCTAAACTCTCCGGAAACCAAGCTTTTTGACAAATCCAGAAATCTTTTTGCCTTGAATTTTGCCAGAAGAAGCAGGGAATCCTATCTGATTCTATGTGAGGGCTATATGGATGTGATTTCCATGCATCAGGCAGGCTGTATTGAGGCGGTGGCGGCATTGGGAACCGCCTTTACAGAGCAACAGGCCGCCCTTTTAAAGCGTTTTACCTCTACAGTACTCCTTTGCTTTGACAGTGACAATGCAGGAAGAAAGGCTTGTAAGAGAGCCATTCCCATCTTACGGGAAAAGGAGATTCAGGCAAAGGTCATTTCCCTAAAGCCCTATAAGGATCCGGATGAGTTTCTAAAGGCGGAGGGAAAGGATGCCCTTCTGGAGCGGATTCATAATGCAAAAAATGCCTTCTTGTGGGAGGTGGAGGAATTAAAGTCCGGCTTCAACCTGCAAGATCCGGGAGAAATGCAGGGCTATATGGAGGCGATTGCCGCCCTGCTTAGGGATTGCTTTTCCGACCCTGTAGAGCTGGAAAATTATTGCAAGGCAGTAGCTAGAGAGCAGCTTTTATCCGCGGAGAATCTTTTGTATCTGGTACAAAAGGGAGAAGAAAAATTCCAGCTTTCCTTTGCTCTTTCCAAGCAGGGAAGACGGGAGGAAAATAAGCGGGAAAAGAGCTTAACGGATAATTTGGAGGAGCAGTTCCTTTCCGTCTTATTGCAAAAGGAGGAGTGGATCGGACCGGTTTCTCAGTATATCAAGGCAGAGGACCTTAGGGAGGAGCTTTGTAGGCAGGTCTTCCTTTCTTTACAGGAGGGAAAGGCCGTACAGGAAATCATGGACGGTTTCCGAGGCGAGGAAGAAAAATATCAAAAGTGCATGGCGCTTTATCATGGAGACTTGTATCATTTGGATCTGGAAAGACAGGAAGAGGAAAGAATGCTTCTGGACTTTATCCGCCAGATTAAATTGCGGGGGATTGAAAAGGCCATTGCAGAGGCTATGGACGGAGAGGAGCTTTCCCGCTTGTTCCGGGAGAAGGATAAGTGGGAGCATTTCTCCGGCTTTTCCGGATAAAAGACTTAAAAAAGCCATATTTGGCTTCGCAGAGATTACAGTTTGGATATAGAGATTGGATTTTTTTACGAAATATAGTCTTTGCCGGTATATCGAGGCGAAAAGAGTTTTGGGGAGATTTTATTTTCCCTCTAAAAGGAGTGTGTAGATGAAGGGACTTGGGGCAAGGATACAGACCATGGTGGACTTATATCCGGTGGTGGACAGTATTGCGGACATCGGTTGCGACCATGGCTACACCGCCATTGCCTTATTTGAGGCGGGAAAGGCGGAGAAGCTTTTTGCCTGTGATATCGGAAAAGAGCCCTTGGAGATGGCAAAGAAAAATGTGCGTTTCAGAGGGCTGGAGGATAAAATCACTTGTCGTTTAGGGAATGGCTTGGAAGCCTTGGAAAAGGGAGAATGTAAGCATCTTCTTCTCTCCGGTATGGGGGGGATGTTGATGATTCAGATTTTGGAAAAGCGGATAGAGGAGTTTGAAACGATTTTGCTCTCTCCCCAGTCAGATTATGAGAAGGTTCGGCGCTTTTTATATCCCTATATGGAGCTTGTGGAAGACTGCTATGTGAAGGAGAAAAATAAGTTCTATCGTATTATATTGGCGAAGAAGCGAAAGGGACAGGATTCTTTAGGAGAAACACCGGATGCAGGAATGATCAGCCTGAAGATCGGGGGAAACAAATCGGAGACCGAGGGAAAAACTTCGGATTCTTCTGAAATATCAAAAGTGGAATGGGAGTTTGGTTGGCTTCCCTTGGCAAAAAAGGATCCTGTTTTAAAGGAGCTTTTAGAGGATGAGGAAAGACATTTGGAAGAAATGCTTTCGAAAAATCCGCAAAAAGTGTTGGAAGAAAAGCTGGAACGGGTGAAAGAGGGCCTTAGCTACTTTGGATAGGAGAGATAAATAGGAGAAATAATATGAAAAAACAAGAGCTGATTTCCTTTTTGGAGGAATTTGCGCCGAAGCAGTATGCGGAGCACTGGGACAATGTGGGATTCTTGCTGGGAAAGAAGGAAGAAGAGCTTAGCAAGGTTTATGTCTGTCTGGATGTGCAGAGAAGGTCGGTGGAAGAGGCTATTGCCCATTCTTGTAATTTTATTTTGAGCCACCATCCCTTTATCTTTCAGGGGATGAAATCTGTTACCGGAGACAATGAGCAGGGAAGGTTGCTTCTTACTTTGGCGGAACATAAGATTTCCGTCTTTAGCATGCACACCAACTTCGACAGTGTGAAGGAGGGCATGGGAGATTTGATTTGCTCTAAGCTTTCCTGGAAAAAGGAGGGGGTACTGCAGGAAGTTTCTCCTTCTTCTGAGGGAGTGCCTCAGGGGATAGGATTTTACACTCGGGTGGATAAGGCATTTAGCTGTGAAGAACTTGCGGCCTATGTGAAGGAAAAGGCTGCTCTTCCCTATATTGAGTACTTTGACAGCGGAAAGCCTATCCGAAAAATTGCGGTTTGCCCGGGTTCCGGTAAGAGCTTTATTAAAGAAGTGATTGCTTTAGGGGCAGACGCTTATATCACCGGAGACTTGGGACACCATGATGCAGTGGATGCCTTGGGAGAGGGGCTTAGCCTTCTTAATGCAGGGCACTACGGCTTGGAGCGCTTCTTCGTGCCTTATATGAGCGAGCAGATTCGCCGACATTTTCCTAAGATAGATTGCGTAGAGGAAAAGGAAGTTTTCTTAGGAAAAATTCTGTAAAACAAAATAGAAAGGTCAGGGATGTTCATGAAGATTACAGCAAAAGGAAGAGTGGTAGAGCTAGAGGAGGGAAGTAAGTTTCAAGACTTGGTTCCCTTGTTTCAGGATATGGAGGAGTATCCAATCGTTTTGGTACGCTTTGGAAAGCGTATTTATGAGTTACATAAGAGAATTCCCAACGTGGATCAGGAATGTACATTTTTAACCTTGAAGGATAGTATCGGTATGAAGAGTTATCACCGCTCTGCCGTATTTATGCTTTTAAAAGCTTTTTATCATCATTGTAAGGATGTGCCGGGCTTTAGAGTCAATATGGATTACACTCTTGGGGGCGGTTTTTACGGCTTCCTCTCCGGAGATGTGCAGATTACGAAGGAGCTTTTAGAGAAGGTAAAGGCTTCCATGCATGAGTATGCGGAAAAGAAGATGCCGATTATGAAGCGCTCCGTTTCCACCGAGGATGCCAGATCTATCTTCCGGGAGGTAGGCATGCACTCCAAGGAGGAGCTCTTCCGTTATCGTATGACCAGCCGTGTCAATATTTACTCCCTGGGGAATTTCCAGGATTATTTCTACGGCTATATGCTGCAAAACACTTCTTATGTAACTTTATTTGACCTGCTTCCCTATGGAGACGGTTTTATCCTGCTTTTGCCAACGCCGGAGAAGCCGAACGAGCTTCCGGAGTTCCACCCCATGGACAAGCTTTACAAGGTGCAGAAGGAATCTTCTCTTTGGGCCAGAAAGGTGGGAATCGGGGATATCGGCGCCTTGAATAAGCAGATTGTTCAGGGAGATACGGATTCTCTTATTCTGATGCAGGAAGCGTATTTTGAGAAGCAAATCGGTAATATCGCCATGTCTATTTTTAAGGAGAAGAAGCGTGTGGTACTGATTGCAGGACCTTCTTCCTCCGGAAAAACCAGCTTTTCCAAGCGTTTAAGCATTCAGCTTTCCGCACTTGGACTAAAGCCCCATGCTATCTCTGTAGATAACTATTTCAGAGCCAGAGTGGAGGCTCCCAGAGATGAGGAAGGAAATTACGACTTTGAGTCCATTCAGTGCGTGGATTTGGAGTTGTTTAACAAGGATATGCTTTCTCTTCTTTCCGGAGAAAGGGTGGAGCTTCCCCGTTACAATTTCTTTACAGGAGAAAGAGAGTATAAGGGAGATTATCTGAAAATGGAGGCAGAGGATGTCTTGGTTATTGAGGGTATCCACTGCTTAAATGACTTAATGTCTACCTCCCTGCCGGAGGAAAGTAAGTTCCGCATTTATATTTCCGCTTTAACACCCCTGAACATTGATGAGCATAACCGTATTCCTACAACGGATGTGCGCCTGCTTCGTAGAATGGTAAGAGATAACAGAACCAGAGGCTATTCTGCGGAGGATACCATTTCCATCTGGAAAAATGTAAGACGGGGCGAGGACAATTACATTTTCCCCTTCCAGGAGAGGGCGGATGTGATGGTTAACTCTGCGCTGATTTATGAGCTTGCGGTTTTAAAGATTTTTGCCCAGCCTCTACTGTTCCAGATTGAAAATGACAGTCCCGCCTACCAGGAGGCAAAGCGCCTCTTAAAGTTCCTGGACTATGTGCTTCCCGTAAGCCCGGAGTCCATTCCGAAGAACTCCATTATTCGTGAGTTTATCGGCGGTTCCTGTCTGCATGTGGGGTAAAGCTTTGATTGGAATGTAGATTTAAAATTGAAATCTATAGCATAAAAAATGTCAAAAAACTTTAGCTGATTTTTCAAACCGAAATTAGCTAAAGTTTTTTTATTAGAAAAACTAAAATATAGAAAAAACCATAGAATCATCAATATATTAGTGTATATCATGGATTTTTGCAAAATATATAAAGTTTAAAACAAAAATATTGTTTAAATCATACTTAGCTGATATACTATAAAAGCAGAAAAAAGGAGGCGCGTGGGATGAAATTACTTTATGTAAAAGCCAAAAATTTTAAAAACTGTATAGAGGGATTTACTATTGATTTGGTGGCCAAATCGAGGAAGACTGCAGAAGATAAAGAGTATGAACTACAGGAGATTGCGCCTGATTTATATGTTTATAATACGATGGCATTTATTGGAAAAAATGCGTCCGGAAAAACCTCTGCATTGGAACTTTTGGATGCTTGCTATTCTATTTTGGGAGACTTTCGCTTAGAAGATAAACACTATGACTATGACGGTGTAGAATTGGAGATAGTCTTTTATCATGCAGGATTTATTTATAAGTATGAAAGTTTATTGGCTACGGACATATCTCTCAGTGATCAGGCAATTTTTAAAGAGGAAAAGCTATATAGAAAAAAATATTATAAAAGTCGTATTCATGAACTGTATGAAGATAGTTCTTTCGAGAAAATGGATGAGTATGGAACATTGCCGGAGGATATATCCAAAGTATTTTTTGTCTTAGAAAAAAAAAGTACAAGAGCTATTTATTTCGAAAGTTTTGGAAATGGAGCAGAGACTTATCGTATGATTTTCAAAGCCTTAAAAAATTACAGCATAGATACTTTGGTTTTGGAAAACATTATGCGTATTTTTGATGACAATATTGAACATTTACAAAGCTTGGACGAACATAATTACAGATTGGTTTTTAACGGGGAAGAGAAGTATCTTTCTGATAGCCAGCTGATTTATATCTTGTCTAGCGGTACAACAAAGGGATTACTGCTGTATACCTTAATGGTTGCTTCTTTAAAAGAAGGTTTTGATCTTTTGGTTGATGAAGTAGAAAATCATTTTCATAAAACTCTAGTAGAAAATATGATCAGTTTGTACAAGGATAAATCGGTCAATAAGAAGAATGCTTCTTTAATCTTTACTACCCACTATTGTGAGGTTTTGGATCAGATGGGACGACAGGATAATATATGGATTTGTAAGTCAGGAAAGCATGTATCCCTCTCTAACATGTATGAAGACTATCAAATCAGGACTGAACTTCTGAAAAGCAAGCAGTATTATAACAATGCTTTTCAAACTGCCGTAAATTATGAAGAGCTGATGAGCCTAAAGAGGAAACTAAAGGAATGAAAAGATTAATCATGTGCGAAGGGGCAAATGAACTGGAAATTATTCGTATTCTCTTGGCAAATAATCGATTAATTTTTGGAGAGGATGAATTATTGGGCTTGACTCCCTATCATGCAAGACAAATTACCGGTAATGGGCAGGTTCGGACAGAACTAAACATTTATCCCGGCAATGATGTATTAATTATGCGGATAGGAGATGCGCAAAAGGAAAGGTTAAAGATACCGGAAGACTACAAAGGCAAGATTATAGGAATTGAGAAGTATTGTACTAAACCGGAATTGGAAATGTTGTTTCTAATTGCAGAAGATAAAGTCGCTGAGTTTGAGAAGAATAAATCCACAGTAAAACCTAAGGATTTTGCTAAAATGCACATAAGCTTAGGCAGGAAAAAGTACGATAACAGTACGAAATTTTATAAAGATTATTTTGGTGATAGAGTGGATGTTTTGGTACAGACTATCCTTGAATACAAAAGGATAAAATCTTCTCATAAAAAAGAGGAGCTGTATTTAGCGGATTTGATAAAACGCAAATAGAGGTAGAGCTGTAAAAGTTTCCATGTTTAATCTATATAATGTATGCTATACGAGCAATGCTCTTTAAGAATACAGTATAGACCTGAAAGGGGGAATGTGAGACTACCCCTATTCAGGTCTATATTATATTAAAAAGCAATATATTTTTATATTTCAATTTTAGTATTCGGAAATTCAAAGCCCTTATCATACCACTCTAAGAAGGAATGCTTCTCTCCATCAGTTTTTAGGCCCAAGATGGTATTGATGGACACATTTTCCGTGGAACGGAAGATATTTTTCTCGATAAAGGGATTAACTTCCTTTAGGGAAGCAATCAATTTCTTAATCTCCAAGCGCTTGGAGCTGGTGGTGCCGTCCACATGGCAGGTGCTGCAGGTTTCGGTGAATTTGCAGGCACACTGGATAAAGTTTAACTGGTTATAATTTCGCCAATGGATAATGTCTTCCTCCCGAACATAGTAGAGGGGACGAATCAACTCCATTCCTTCAAAGTTTGTGGAATGGAGTTTGGGCATCATGGCCTGGAATTGTCCGCTGTAAAGCATTCCCATTAAGACGGTTTCAATCACATCATCAAAGTGGTGCCCCAAAGCAATTTTATTGCAGCCCAGCTCCTTGGCCTTGGAATACAGGTGTCCTCTTCGCATTCTGGCACAAACATAGCAGGGAGAGGAGTCAATGGTGAAAACCGATTCAAAAATATCGCTTTGAAAGAATTCCAAGGGAATCCCCAGAAGAGCGGCATTTTCCTCAATAATCTGTCGATTGTAGGCGTTATAGCCCGGATCCATACAGAGAAAATGCAGGGTAAAGGGGAATTTGTTGTGCCGTTTTAACTCTTGGAAAAGCTTTGCCATAATCATGGAATCTTTACCGCCGGAAATGCAGACGCAGATGGAATCGCCCTCTTTAATCAACTCATAATCATTGATGGCCTTGGCAAAGGGCGTAAAGATAGACTTTTTGAATTTTTTTCTAAGGCTTAATTCGATTTCCTTCTGTCGTTCTTCCTGTTTTGCGGCCTTCTTGATTTGCTGCAAAACGTATTTTCCATATCCTCCCTCCAGATTTGCCACCTGATAGCCCCTGTCGGAAAGGCGTTCTCCCAGTTCTCTGGAAAGGGTGCCGTATTTGCAGTAAAGCAGATATTGTCCATCTATGGACAGGGGGATTTCCTCCCCCAGCAAAGTCTCTATGGGATAGGAGAGGGCCTTGTCCATGTGCCCAATTTCATATTCCTCTGCTTCTCTTAGGTCGATGGGGGTATAGTGCTTATATTCTTCCTTCTCCCAAGCCTCCGGGGAGATTTCTTTGATTTTACTCATGTTTAAGTCCTTCTTCACAAAATAATCGAAGCATTCTTTTTAAAATAATCGAAGTATTCTTTTTAAAATAATCACAGTATTTTTTTAAAATACACCGAAGCAGTATAGCATAAAGGGACTATGGAAGCAAAATATAAAGGAAGCATCGGGCAAAATAATACTTGTCAGAAAAAGGAACTTAGGCTATGCTCTTTGAGATAATATTAGTGTTGGCTAACGAAAAAATCTGAAAGCCTCATCTTAGAGATAAGGACGGAAGCTTCCGGGTAATGCATCATTTGCTTTCGTTGAAGAGTAGTAAAGAAAAGGAGTGCTAAATGAATCCCATGGAGTTAATGCAGTTTAGTAGAGATTTGGATGATTTTCAGGCAAACCACCCCAAGGTAGCTAAGTTCCTACAAATAGAATTTGGCAAGGGATTACCGGAAGGAACCATTCTGGAATTAAAGATTCAAAGACCGGGGGAAGAAGAGAAAGTTACTAATCTGCGGGTTAAGCCGGAGGATAAGGGCTTGGCGAACCGTTTTAAAAAAGGCTAAATGAGATACCCCGCGCACTGCGAAGGAAACTCGTTAAGAAAATAAATGAGCATACCTAATGGGTATGCTCATTTATTTCTTCTTCCTCTGTTTTGGAAAAGAGTATTTTTTGACTGTGATAAAGTCCGTAATTTCCTGAGAAAAGATAGCTGATGGCGATGGCTAAAAGGAAGTAGGAAGAGGCCTGGAAGCCGAATAGCTCAAAACTGATGAGTAAGGCTGTCAGAGGACAGTTTGTAACTCCACAGAATAGAGCGGTCATTCCCAGTGCCGCACATAGCGAAGGGTCCAATGGCAAAAATCGGCTTAATGCATTGCCCAGCGTTGCTCCTATAAACAAGGAAGGAACAATCTCTCCACCCTGAAATCCTCCTCCTAGAGAAACGGAAGTAAAGAGAATTTTTAAGAAAAAGGCAAAGAGAAAAATCTTTGTTTCGGGTTCATGAATCGTTTGCGTAATCAGCTGAATACCGGTTCCGTTATAGATATTGGTGTTTAGCGCCAGAGTGGCAAGGAGAACCATGGCTCCGCTTACAAAAATACGCAGATAAGGATTTGGAAAGTATTTGCTGAACAAATCCTTTGCTTTATGGGCACAGGAGACAAATACTATACTTACCAAAGCGGCGGCAATAGCCAGCAGAAGAGTATATAGGGCGGAGGACCAATCCATTTCCGCCATCAGAGAAAGGGCAAGATTCGGTTCCTCAGCATGAATGACTTTTTCCGCAAAAAAATGGGCTGTTAAGGCTGAAACGGTACAGGGGAGTAAGGCGGTATAGTAAATACTGCCTACGGTGCAGAGCTCTATGGCAAAGATAGCGGCCGCTATCGGGGTACCGAAGAGCCCGGAAAAAGCTGCACTCATTCCGCACATCATAATTCTTCTTTGCTCTTTCTCAGAAAGATGTAAAACTCTGCCGATACTGGAGCCTAGAGACCCCCCTACCTGTAAAGCGGCACCTTCCCGACCTACGGAAGCGCCGAAGAGGTGGGAAAGCACAGTGCTGAAAATAATCAGGGGAGCCATTTCCACCGGTAACTTTTCTCCTCTTCGTACCGACTCAATCACTAGATTGGTACCCTTTTTATTTTTATCGGACAAAATGCTGTAAGCGAAGACCAAAAGAAGTCCGGCAAAGGGAAGGGCAAAAAGAATCCGGGGGTGATTTACCCGAAAAGCGGAAGCCATCACGATACCATGGGCAAAAATGGCGGAAATACTGCCTACAACAGCACCGGTAAGAATACCCAGAAGAATCCATTTTAAACCGTTTTTATAGGTCTCCTTTACTTTTTCAAGCTTTGCTAATCTGCTTTGATCTTTCTCTTTTCTACTGTCGGTTTTTTTGTTTTCCGGTATTGCTTCATTTTGCGCATTCATTGTTCTAAACTTCCCTAAGTTGTTATCTTAAATTCAAGCTGCTTTCTTTCGTGGCATCGATGGCGAGCTGTAAACAACCCAGTATACCCTGATTGTCGTTTAAGCTGGCAGGAACGATATAATGATCCAAATCTGCTAATTCTTTGGTTTTCAGATAGTCATTTAACTGTGTGGCTACTTCTTTGCGAATTAAGGGGAAGAGCTGTTCCTGATGCATTACGCCGCCTCCCAGAATAATTCTCTCAGGACTGAGGGTTAAGATCAGATTACATAGAGCCTGACCGATGTAGTAGGCCTCAATTTCCCAAACTTCTTTTTGATTTACCAGTTCAATGCCTTTCTTTCCGCATCTTTTTTCAAGAGCAGGGCCGGAAGCCATACCTTCAAAACAATTCTTGTGGAAAGGGCAGTTTCCCGCAAAGGAATCCTTCGGATGGGGAACCAAGAGCATATGTCCGAGCTCCGGGTGTAACATACCGTGCAGTAATTTTCCGTTACTGATAACGCCGCCGCCGATTCCGGTACCGATGGTAATATAAATGGCATTTTCCAGTCCCTTACTGGAGCCGAAGGAAATCTCTCCCAGAAGAGAACCGTTTACATCCGTATCAAAGCCCATGGGAATGGATAAAGCCTTTTGTAAGGTGGGAATCAAGGGATAGTTCTGCCACTTGAGCTTTGGGGTACTGGTAATATAGCCATAGGTTTTGGAATCTTTATGCAAATCGATGGGACCGAAGCAGGCTACACCCAGGGCGACAATGTCTTTATCCTTAAAATAATCGATAATTTTAGGAATGGTCTCCTCCGGGCTTAAGGTGGGAATGGAAACCTGCTCAATAATCTTTCCGTTCTCCTCGCAAACGGCACAAATCATCTTAGTTCCACCGGCTTCTAGGGATCCGTAATACATATATTTACCTCGCTTTAATTCTGAACAAGAAACCCGAATATAATTTCGGCTTCCTTGCTTATGATGGAATGCAGAAAACTCTACAATTTCTTTTCCCTTCAGTGTATAGAATGCTTGACAAAAATGCAATGTCTATTCCCTTTTTCTTTTGATTATCCATGCTTTTTGTATAAGTTGAATATTTTATTTTATTAAATAGAAACAAAGTGTATCCTCTGTTTCACTTTTCCTTGTTGCTTATTTTGCTTTAGGGTATAATGAGGAAAATGTTCCAAAGAAGAAAAGAGTTAGTTTTTCAGGCATCTTGGAAGATGAGCGCTTGGAGAGGTCAAGTCTTTACCTTCTAGAAAAGCTATAATAGAAAGGGATATCAGTATGGGGAAGAAAAAGGAAACGGGTAGCAAAGAGCATAAAACAGATAAGATGAAGATAGAAGAATGCACCGAAAAGAGGCTGAGAGCATTGGAGCCCAATGCAGTGAAAACGAAGGTAACGAATACGGTAGAGGAAGTTCAGGATGACTATATTACGGCTTATCAGAACCGTCTGGCTACCCATATGGATGAGTTGAAATGGCTATATTATGAGCTGTATAGAAGCAATGAACAATCCTTTCAATATTTTCTTTCTCTTTTGGATAAATATGCCAGAGAACGGTCTCCTGAGCTTAGAGCATTAGACCAAGAAAGAATGAGAAAGCCCCAGTGGTTTAAAGGAAACAACCTTATCGGAGTTCTTTTATATACCAATTGCTTCGGAAAAGACTTAAAGGGCGTGGAAAAAAGGATTCCTTACCTTAAGGAATGTGGCTTTAATTATATGCATTTGATGCCTATTCTGGAGAGTCCAAAGGAAAAGTCTGACGGGGGGTATGCGGTATCCAATTTCCACAAGGTTCAACCGGAATTGGGAACTATGGATGATCTTAAGAGTTTATGTTCTGCCTGCCATGAAGAAGGAATCAGTGTTTGTTTGGATTTTGTCATGAACCATTGCTCCGAGGAACATGAGTGGGTAAAACGTGCCAAGAACGGCGAACAAGAATTTCAGGATCGTTTCTTTATGTTTAATGACTGGGGGCTTCCCAATGAATTTGAACGTACAGTTCCTCAGGTTTTTCCGGAGTCCGCTCCCGGTAATTTCACCTATTGTGAAGAAGCGAAAAAGGTTGTTATGACTACCTTTTATCCGTATCAGTGGGATTTGAACTATGGGAATCCTACGGTTTTAAATGATATGTTGGAAAATATGCTCTTCCTGTGTAATCAGGGAGCGGATGTTTTCCGCCTGGATGCGGTTCCTTATATTTGGAAAAAGCTGGGTACAAACTGTCGAAACCTTCCGGAGGTACATACATTAGTTCGCATCTTCCGTATGGCGATGGAAATAGTGGCTCCCGGTGTATTGCTTTTGGGAGAAGTGGTAATGGAGCCTCAAAAGGTAGTTCCTTACTTCGGAAGTCTGGAGAAGCCCCAGTGTCACATGCTGTATAATGTTACCACTATGGCATCTACCTGGCATACCGTTGCTACTCAGGATACCCGTTTGATGCAGCACCAGCTTGGCCAGGTCTTTGCCCTTCCGAAGGACATGGTATTCCTGAATTATCTTCGTTGTCATGATGATATCGGTTGGGGACTGGACTACGCTTTCCTGGAGCAGTTTTCCATTACGGAGATTCCGCATAAGGCCTTTTTAAATGCTTATTTCAGAGGCTTTACGGAGGATTCCGATGCAAGAGGAGAGCTGTACAATGATGATCCGGTACGGGGAGACGCCAGACTCTGCGGTACCACCGCATCTCTTTGCGGATTGGAAGCGGCTGCCTATGAAAAGGATGAACACAAGATAAAAGCAGCCTTACAGCTGGATTTAATGCTCCATGCCTTTTTGCTGAGTCAGTCCGGTATACCGGTGCTTTATTCCGGAGATGAGATTGGACAGGAAAATGACTACAGCTATCATGAGGATGACATCAAGAAGGTGGATTCCCGTTATCTTCATCGTGGCAATTTCCCCTGGGATAAGGCGGAGAAGAGAAAGAAAAAGGGCAGTATAGAAGAAAAGATTTTTACCGGTTTGAAAGAGCTGGAGGATTTAAGAAGAAAGCATAAAGCATTTTCAACTATGGCGGATACTTGGATTATTGATACAAAGAATATCCATGTCCTTGCCTTTGGAAGATATTATGAGGGAGAAAAGATTCTTTGCTTCTACAACTTTGCCAGATCCGAGCAGGTGGCTTATGTGTCCGAGGTGGAGGATTACGTGGATCTACTTTCCGGAAAGTCCTGTAAAGCAAGAGACCTTGTCCTTCCTGCCCATGGATTTTTGTGGTTGAAAACCTCCTTTGTTTAAAGAGGAAAGTTTATGAAGATACTGGAAGGACTTTCCGCCTTTTCAGGCATTGCCATGGGGCCGGTACATTTTAAAAGGAAGCTTCAATTTTCCTACCTAAAAAAATCCGAAGAAGGCATAGAGGAGGAAAAAAGGAGGGGAAAAGAAGCCTTTTTAAAGTCGATAGCGAAGGAAGAAGAATATTATCAAAAGGCCCTTTTGGAGATGCAGAATGAAGATGCAAAGATATTTTCTGTTCATGCGTTAATGCTTTCCGACGAAATTCTGCAAAACAGTGTATTTAGCTTGGTACAAAAGGGTCATACAATGGAATATGCGGTGAAAAAAGCCTTTAGCAAACAAGAAAGGCTTTTTCGTCGTATGGAGGATCCATATTTTCGGGAACGTGCGGAGGATATGCAGGATATTCTGAACTTGATGCTTTCTATTTTAAGCGGAAAAGATGTCGCTACCAAGGAAGAGCCTTGTGTTTTACTGGCAGAGGACCTGGGGCCTTCGGATACCATTCGTTTTCCGAAAGACAAGCTATTGGGATTTATTACGGAGAATGGATCCTTACAAAGTCACACAGCTATTCTGGCGGCATCCTTGGGAATCCCGGCTTTGGTACAATGTAAGGGACTGAAGGGCATAGAAGACGGAGAATACTGTATTATTGACGGTGAAAAAGGGGTGGCTTATTTTTCTCCTACGGAGGAAGTGCTGGCTTATTACCGGGAGCTTATGGAAAAAAAGAAAGAAGAACGGCAAGAGCTTGAAAAACTGAGAGATGAGGAATGTGTCAGTTTGGACGGAAAACGCATGAAATTATATGGCAATATGTCGTCTCCGATAGATGCCAAGAAGCTGCTAAAATCCGGTGCTGAAGGAATCGGTCTGTATCGTACGGAATTTTTGTTTTTAGAGGAAGGAAGGCTTCCGTCCGAGGAAAAACAGTTTCAAAGCTATCGGGAGATCTTGGAGGAAATGAAGGGAAGAGAGGTTATTATCCGAACCTGTGATTTGGGAGCGGATAAGGTGCTTTCCTATCATGCCGGTATAAAGGAGGAAAATCCTGCTCTAGGTCTTCGGGGCATTCGCTTTTGTCTTATGGAAAAGGAGATGTTCTGTACACAAATAAGAGCTCTATTACGGGCTTCTGCCTTCGGTAAGCTTTCGGTGATGCTTCCGATGATCAGCAGTTTGGAAGAAGTCAGGGAAAGCAAAGCCTTATTCCATAAATGCAGGACTGAGCTTGAAAAACAAGGGATTCCCATGGCGGAAAGAATTCCCTTAGGGGTGATGATAGAGACCCCGGCAGCAGTATTTATAGCGGAGGATCTGGCTAAAGAAGTTGATTTTTTCTCTATCGGTACCAATGACTTATCCCAGTATCTTTTGGCAATAGACAGACAAAATGCCATGGTACACAGTTTTTATCATAAAAAAAATCCCGCCATTTTGAGAGCTATCAAAGAAGTGGTGGAAAAGGGAAAACAGGCGGGAATATCGGTGGGAGTCTGCGGAGAATTTGCGGCTGACCCGGATTTTACGGCATTCTTTCTCCATTTGGGAGTGGATAAATTATCCATGAACGGGCCTTCCATCTTGCCGATAAAGAAGAAAATTCTTAGCTGTGACAGTGGTAAAGAACTCGACAGAATTCCATAACATTTTTCTATATTATCACAACATTTTTCCATATTATATTTTCTTGCCGGAAGTATAATATGGGGTAGAATATTGTTTTCAAGAGCGAAGCCGGAGAAGAAAGATTTTTTCGAAACCGGCCGGGGAATGTTTTTTTGAAGCTGATTCCGGGAAGGTTTTTGTGCGGAGGCTCTTGTGCTTTAGGAGGAAAAGATGAAAAAAAGAAGTTTAGCGGTATCAGTAGTGATGGGGCTTATGGCCCTGGGATTGGTTGCTTGCGGCGGAAGCAAGAGTGCTTCTTCCGAGAGTACAGCAAGCGGAAGCGGTGAGCAGGGAGCTTCCTCTGACGAGCTTTCCGTAGCAATCTGGGATACCAACCAGGAACCGGGTATTAAGGAGATTTTAGATGATTTCACTAAGGAGACCGGAATCAAGACTAAGATTTCCGTTGTGAAGTGGAATGAGTACTGGACCATGCTGGAGGCAGGAGCTCAGGGCGGATCTTTACCGGATGTTTTCTGGATGCACTCTAACGAATCAGAGCGTTATATGAGTAATGATATGCTCTTGGATTTGACGGATAAGATTAAGGCTTCCGATAAGATTAAAGTGGAGAACTATCCGGAGGATATCTGGGGGCTTTATACCTACAAGGACCATTACTATGCAGTTCCTAAGGACATTGATACCATTGCCATTTGGTATAATAAAAAGCTTTTCGATGAGGCGGGAGTTCCTTATCCTACATCCGACTGGACCTGGGATGATTTAACGGAAACCGCAAGAAAGTTGACAAAATCTGACGGCTCTCAGTACGGCTTGGCAGTAAAGATGGATAACAATCAGGCAGGATATTATAACCTGATTTATGATAAGGGCGGATATGTTATCAGTGACGATAAGAAGAAGTCCGGATGGGATGATCCAAAGACCATCGAAGGAATGAATATTTTAGATACTTGGATTAAGGAAGGCTTGATGCCATCTGCAGAGACGATGTCCGAGAACGGAGAGGAAGTATTGTTCCAGTCCGGAAAGGTAGCTATGGTTCCTCAGGGCTCTTGGATGATTGCCAGCTACAAGGCTAATGAGTATACAGCGCAGAATGCCGATATCGTAGAGCTTCCCAAGGATGCTAAAACAGGTAAGAGAGTTTCCTTATACAACGGTTTAGGATGGGCTGCCGCAAAGAATGGTAAGCACACAGAAGAGGCATGGAAGCTGATTGAGTATTTGGGTTCTGAGCCGGCACAGAAGAAGCAGGCTGAACTTGGAGTAACCATGTCCGCTTACAAGGGAACCTCCGATGCATGGGTAAAGAGTGCAAACTTTAACCTGCAGGCTTATCTGAACATGATGGATGATATGGTAATTCGTCCTTATTCCAGAAGTACTGTAAGCTGGGAAAATGCAGATAATGAAATCATTACCAAGGTTTATACCGGAGAACTTACCATGGAAGAAGCATGTAAGCAGATGGCTGAACAAATGAATGAAAAGCTCGCAGAAGAGCAGAAGTAATTTGATTCTTAACGAGTATCCCACGCGTAGTGTGCGATACTCGTTTAAAAGAAAAGTACCAGGGTCGATTGCGTATAGAAGAGGGGTTGTGAAAAAAGAAGGGATGAGAGAAGAATTCTTTTTTTACAGCCTCTTTTTCTAAAATTTCCGGGATGTTTCCTTGGGAATACCTGTTTGCTTACCTTTACACTTTTTTAAAAAGGAGGCAAGTATGTTAAGGAAGTACGCATTGGCACTTGGCTTAAGCCTGTTAGGCTTGATGGCCTGTGGACAGAAGACGGAAAATTCCGGGGGGAATTCTTCGGAGAGCGCCGGAACAACAGCCCGGGAGAGCGCTAAGGAAACAGAGAAAGCAGAGGGAGAAAAGAGTTCGGATGTAACTCTCTCCGTGTCCATCTGGGATACCAATCAGGAGCCCGGACTGGAAGAAATCATGTCGGATTTCACGAAGGAAACAGGAATCAAAACGAAGATTACCGTTGTACGCTGGGCGGATTACTGGACTGCTATGGAAGCTGCTGCACAGGGTGGATCTTTACCGGATGTTTTCTGGATGCACTCTAACGAATCAGAGCGGTACATGAGTAACGGCATGCTTCTGGATCTGACGGATTACATTAAGAATTCCGAAGTGATTCAGAAAGAGAATTATCCCACTGATATCTGGAGTCTTTACGGCTATGAGGGCAAGGACTATGCAGTACCTAAGGATATCGATACGATTGCTCTTTGGTACAATAAGAAAATGTTTGATGAGGCAGGCTTGGCTTATCCAACTGCCGATTGGACCTGGGATGACTTAACGGAAGCTGCCAGAAAGCTAAAAAAGCCGGATGGTTCTCAGTATGGTTTTTGCTTAAAGCCCAACAATGATCAGGCAGGCTATTACAATATGATTTTGGACAGAGGCGGATACATTCTAAATGATGATAAGACAAAATCCGGCTATGACGATCCGAAGAGTATTGAAGCTATGCAGATTTTGGAGACCTGGATTAAGGAAGATTTGATTCCTTCCGCAGAGACCATGTCCGAAAATTCCGAAGATGTTCTATTCCAGTCCGGCAAGGTGGCAATGATTACCCAGGGTTCCTGGATGATTGCGGCACATAAGAAGAATGATTTCAGCTTGGCTAATGCGGATTGCGTAGAGCTTCCAAAGGATAAAGTGACCGGAAGAAGAGTGTCTATCTACAATGGTTTAGGATGGGCTGCGGCAGCCAACACTAAGCATAAGGAAGAGGCTTGGAAGCTGATTGAATATATGGGTTCCGAAAAGGCACAGAGAAAGCAGGCAGAGCTTGGCATTACCATGTCGGCTTACAAGGGTACTTCTCAGGAATGGGCAAAGAGCGCGCCCTTTAATTTACAGGCCTATCTCAACATGATGGAAGATATGGAGATTCTTCCCTTCTCCAGAAGCACAGTAACCTGGGAGGATGCCAATACAGAGTTGGTTACTAAGGTATATACCGGAGAGCTGACGATGGAGGAAGCTTGTAAAAAGATGGCGGCACAGATGAATGAGAAGCTTGCGGAAGAGCATGCGAAGTAAATATATAAAAATGAGCGAAACAGCATTTAAAACAGTGTTTATCAAAACATTTCAAAAAGCATTCTTAATAGCATTTACGACAGCATTTTTAACGGCATTAACCACGGCGCTTTTGAAAGCTTTCAAAACGCTAAATAAGGCAAGGAAATAAAAACTTGCAAAAAAAGATTAAAGTCCGGTATTTAGTAGAAAAGGAGTAGCTATGGCGGAAGAGAAAAAGAAAGGCTTTTCGTTTACCAGTAGAGAGAAAAACGAATTTATTTGGGGCTGGTTATTTATCCTGCCAACAATAATCGGTTTGGTGGTTTTAAATATTATACCGATTATCAACACCATTTATCAAAGCTTCTTTAAGACGGGAGACTTTGGTAGAGGAAACATTTTTGTTGGCTTGCAAAATTATCAGAAGGTTTTTGCGGATAAGGAAATCTGGCAGGCCCTGATCAATACGGTGCGTTATGCGATTGTGGAAGTCCCCTTCTCCATAGCTATTTCCCTGGTTTTGGCAGTGCTGTTAAATAAGAAAATCAAGGGAAGATCGGTATATAGAACCATTATCTTCCTGCCTATGGTGGCGGCACCTGCTGCTATTGCCATGGTTTGGCGTTGGTTATACAATTCCGACTTCGGCTTGTTAAACCATATTTTTCATAGCAAAATTAACTGGGTAAGTAACCCAAGTATTGCCGTTTACAGCGTTGCGGTAATCGGTATTTGGTCCATCTTAGGCTATAACATGGTACTTTTCCTGGCTGGATTACAGGAAATTCCTGGAGATTATTACGAGGCGGCGGAGATTGACGGAGCAACCGGTATTTCCAGCTTCTTTAACATTACCCTGCCTTTACTTTCGCCCACAATTTTCTTCGTTTTGGTAACCAGAGTCATTGCCAGTTTACAGGTATTTGACTTGATTTATATGGTAATTGATAACACCAACCCGGCACTGGGAAAAACCCAGTCTTTGGTATATCTTTTCTATAAGTATTCCTTTGTAAACAAAAATATCGGTTATGGTTCAACCATTGTGGTGGTGCTCCTCCTTCTGACCTTACTGGTTACTGTGTTACAGATGATCGGGCAGAAGAAGTGGGTTTACTATAATTAAGAAAGGAGTACCTATGGATAGCTTAGAGAGAAATAGAAAAATCAGTAGTTTTGTCGTGCATCTTACCCTGGTATTGATTTCCATTACCATGTTGGTTCCCTTTTTCTGGATGGTACTGACAGCCTTTAAGAGTACTACAGAGGCAACCTCCGTGAATCCTTTTATTATTTTCCCGAAGGTTTGGCGAACAGATGCCTTTAAGGCGGTTATTGCCAATATGGATTTCCTTTTGCTCTATAGAAATACCCTGCTTTTGATTTTCTTTAGAGTGCTTTGTGCGGTGGTAACGGCAACAATGGCGGGCTATGCCTTTGCCAGACTCCGTTTTCCGGGAAGAGACCTGGCATTTTCCCTGGTATTATTCCAAATGATGGTGCCTAATCAGGTCTTTTTGATCCCCCAGTATTTGATGGTTTCCAAGATGGGAATGTTAAATACGATTTTTGCTTTGGTATTTCCGGGACTGGTTACCGCCTTTGGAACCTTCCTTTTAAGACAGGGCTTTATGGGACTTCCCAAGGATTTGGAGGAGGCTGCCAGACTGGATGGCTGTAATATCGGACAAACCTTCCTTTTCGTTATGATGCCTTTGATGCGTTCTTCCATGGTTGCACTGGGAATTTTTACAGCCCTCTTTGCCTATAAGGATTTGATGTGGCCCATGATTGTAAATACGGATAAGGATATGTTGGTTTTATCCTCTGCTTTGGCAAAGATGCAGGGGCAGTATGTGATGAAATTCCCGGAACTGATGGCGGCATCCCTAATTGCCTGTGTTCCGATGATCGTTTTATATATTTTGTTCCAGAAGCAATTTATTGAAGGAATTGCCACCAGTGGCGGTAAGCTCTAGGATTGGAGGAGTAGAATGGCTTTTGATATTGTTTTTCACGAAAAAGAAAGAGTTTTTCACTTATATAACGAGAAGATTTCCTACCTTATGCGGGTAATGGAAAATGATCAGCTGGAGCATCTGTATTATGGCAAGCGAATCCATGACAGAGAAGGCTTTTCTTCCCTTCATGAAGAGGCTCAGCGTTCTCAGATGAGTGTCTGTATTCCGGAGCCGGGAGCACTTTCCATGCAATATGCTACCCAGGAATATCCTTCCTATGGAACGGGAGATTATCGCAGTCCAGCCTTTTCCATCTTGCAGGAAAATGGCAGTAGGGTATCCGACTTCCGTTATCGGGGCTATGAGATTAAGAAGGGAAAGCCAAGCTACCTGCCCTTACCAATGTCTTATGTGGAAGAGGATGATGAGGCTTTGACTTTGGATATTTTCCTGGTGGATGCTGTCAGTGAGACAGAGCTTCGTCTGGAATATACCCTTTATAGAGACTATCCGGTGCTTTGCCGAAATGTTTGTTTTACCCAAATGGGAGCAGAAAAAATCCACTTAGAGGCGGCTCTTAGTATGAGTGTAGAGTTCTTAGATAAGGACTTTACCATGCTTCACCTGGCAGGAGCTTGGGGAAGAGAACGTTATGTGAAAAGCAGAAAATTGGAAATGGGTATTCAGAGTATTCAAAGCTTAAACGGTACCTGTTCCGGTGCGGAGCATAACCCATTTATTGCCCTGCTTCGCCCGGATGCCAACGAGGATCAGGGAAAAGTTTACGGCTTTAACCTGGTTTATAGCGGAAATTTCCTTTCTCAAGTAGAGGTATCCACCTTCGATATGACCAGAGTAATGCTGGGAATTAATCCCCAGAACTTCTCCTACTGCCTTTCAGAGGGTGAGTCCTTCCAAAGCCCGGAGGTGGTGATGGCCTATTCCGAGGATGGCTTGAACGGTTTAAGTCAGGTTTATCACCGTTTCTTTAAAAACCGCCTTATGCACGGAAAATACAAGAATCAGGAACGTCCGATTCTTTTAAACAACTGGGAAGCTACCTTCTTTGATTTTAATGAGGAGAAGATTCTTCATATCGCTAAAAAGGCAAAGGAAGTGGGAGCGGAACTTTTCGTATTGGATGATGGATGGTTCGGAAAGAGAAATGATGATTACAGAGGCCTTGGAGACTGGGATGCTAACTTAGAAAAGCTTCCTCAGGGCATTGCGGGTCTGTCTAAGAAGGTAGAGGCTTTGGGACTAAAGTTCGGTCTTTGGTTTGAAGTGGAAATGGTCAATATGGATTCTGACTTGTACCGGACTCATCCGGATTGGATGATTGCTACTCCCGGACGTTTTCCGAGCCATGCCAGACACCAGCATGTATTGGATTATTCCAGAAAAGAGGTTGTAGACTATATTTACGGAAAGATGGCAAAGATTCTAAGAGAATCCTCCATTTCCTATATTAAGTGGGATATGAACCGCTATATGTCCGAGCCTTATTCTGCTGCATTGAATGCGGAGAGTCAGGGAGAGATGATGCATAGATATATTCTTGGAGTCTATGATTTGTATCATCGCCTGACTACGGAGTTCCCTGATGTGCTTTTTGAATCCTGTGCCAGCGGGGGAGCCAGATATGATGCGGGACTGATGTACTATGCTCCCCAGACCTGGTGCAGTGATGACTCCGATGCGGCGGAGAGAGCGAAGATTCAGTATGGAACCTCTATTGCTTACCCTATTGTCAGCATTGGTTCCCATGTATCTCAAGTGCCCAATCAGCAGCTTTACAGAAATACTCCATTGGAAACCAGAGCCAATATGGCTTACTTTGGAACCTTCGGCTATGAGCTGGATTTAAATCTTCTTCCGGAGAAGGAAATTGAAGAGGTAAAGAAGCAGATTCAGTTTATGAAGGAGTATCGAAAGCTGATTCAGATTGATGGAGATTTTTATCGCCTTCGTTCTCCCTTTAAGGGAAATGAAACTGCCTTTATGGTGGTATCTTCGAAGAAGGATCAGGCCTTGGCCATGTATTTCCAAACCTTAAATCATGTGAATGCTTCTTGGATTCGCTTTAAGTTAAAGGGCTTGGAGGAGAATCGTCTATACAGAGTACGGGCTGATTTAAGTCCTTGCTTGGAAAGACTGGAAAATCCGATTTTACATGCTTCCTTTAATTTGGAAAAGAAGAGCTTGGATTATCTGGCATACGGAAGTGAGCTTATGGAAGTGGGCATTCCTATTTCCAGAGATGATTTAAGCAGAAAGGGAGGAGACTTTGCCTCCATCCTTTTCAAGATTGATGCCAAGTCTTAGGTAGAAAGAAAAATTAATATAGGAGGTAGAGAGAGGAGAGTCTATGGAGAATAGCAAAGAGAAGAGCCCTTTTCTTTTCTTCATTCCGGTCTCCCTCTCTTTTTACTGAGATGGAAAAACAAACGATAGATTTTGTGAAAGATCCCTTTGGTTGTTTTTTGGGAGAAGAGCAACGCTATTACAATTTCCAGGATGCAGAAAATAAGGCTTCCGACCTACAGCTGATGTATTGCGGGAAAGAACGTTGTGTTCCGGGGCATCGTTATGGGCCAAATAAAAGAAAATTATACCTCTTGCATGTGGTCTATTCCGGTGCGGGGACATTATTCGTCAATGGAGAATATTATCATTTATCTAAAGGAAATGCTTTTCTTCTATATCCCCACGTGGAAGCTTGGTATGAGGCGGATTTAACGGATCCCTGGTCGTACTTTTGGATTGGTGTGAGGGGAGTGGATGCGGACAGTTTTTTTACCGAAGCCGGCTTTAGCAAGGAAAAACCGGTGGGGATCGTGCATCAGATGGATAATCTATTATTGTATATTAATAAAATTCTGCAAAAACAGGATTATACCATTGAAGAGCAATTATCCAGAAGCGCCTATATGCATTTGTTTTTTGCCCACCTTCTCAGGGGAAAGCAGGAAGAAATGCATTGGGGAGGCCCTTTAAAGGATTTAGGCAGTCACAGTGCCAGAGTGAGAGCTTATCTGGATGAGCATTATCATGAAGATATCTCCATTACTGCTTTAGCCAAGGAAATGGGAATTCATAGAGCCCATCTTTTTAACAGTTTTAAAAAGGATACCGGCTACTCTCCCAAGGAATATCTACTTTATATCCGGATGCAAAATGCCAAAGCCATGCTTCGGAGAACCGGAAAGTCCATAGCGGAGATTGCTTATATGGTGGGCTATCATGACCCTTTAAGCTTTTCCAAGATTTTTCGGCAGAAAATTGGAGTAAGTCCTTTGCAATATAGAAACATGAAAGAAGAAATGCTGTATAACCGGGAAACCGGGGAATATTTGCAACATTTGTATTGAGGAGAATGTATTAAGGAAAATGGATTTTCTTGACAAAAAAGAATTTCATAAGCTAGACTTTAACGGAACTAAGGTGAATGGTCGCTGCTGCCAAGTGCAGGAGAGGAAAGTCCGGGCTTCATAGAGCAGGATGCCTGATAACGTCAGGTTGAGGTGACTCACAGGAAAGTGCAACAGAAAAGAACCGCCGGTTTCCGGTAAGGGTGAAAAGGGGGTGTAAGAGACCACCGGTTTCCTGGTAACAGGAAATGCTATGTAAACCCCATCCGAAGCAAGGTTAAACAGAGGGCATAAGGTGGCTCGCCTGCCCTCGGGTAAACCGCTTGAGGCTTATGGCGACATAAGTCCTAGATAGATGACCATTTTTAACATAACCCGGCTTATAGCCATAGTTCCCCCCCCCTCTCTTAGGAGAGGGGGATTTTTTTAGACTATGAACTAAAGGAAATCCAGAGAAGCTCCGGGGGAGATTCTAAGGATGAATCTATTCCTCTACTTCTACTTTTTCCATGATTACCTTATCTACAGGAGCATCCTGGAAACCGGTTTCTACAGAAGCGATTTCATCCACCACATCCAAGCCTTCGATGACTTTTCCGAATGCGGCATATTGTCCATCCAAATGAGGCGCTGCTTCGTGCATAATGAAGAACTGGGAGCCGGCAGAGTTGGGATCCATGGAACGAGCCATAGAAATAACACCCTTTTCATGCTTTAAGGGGTTGTCTACACCGTTACTCTTAAACTCTCCCTTAATGCTGTAACCGGGGCCGCCCATACCGTTTCCATCCGGGTCTCCTCCCTGGATCATAAAGCCGGAAATAATACGGTGGAAGGTCAGTCCGTTATAAAAGCCCTTCTTTACCAGGTCTAAAAAGTTCTCTACGGTAATGGGGGCAGTTGCAGGATACAGTTCCAAACGAATCACCTTGCCACTGTCCATCGTAATGCGTACAATAGGATTTGCCATAATACACTCCTTTATTCTGATAAATTATTGTGAAATCAAAGGAATTGTATCAGCTTTTTAGAGGGCTTACAAGCCGGACTTAAATAGAATAAGCGGGAAAAATGAGGATAAAATATCGAAAATGTCGCAAATACAGGAAATAGATGAAATACAAGAAGAGAAATTTCAGATAGTACAGGAAGAAAAACCTAATATAATACAAGAAGAGAAATCTAAGATAGCACAGGAAGAAAAAACTAATATAGTACAGGAAGAAAAATCCAATACGGTTCAGGGCGGAGAGAAGCAAAGTATTCTTTCCTATGCTTCCTGTAGACTTTGCCCAAGGGAATGTAAGGTGAATCGCTTTAAAGGTGAGCGGGGATTTTGCCATGCGGGAAGTATCATGCATATCGGTAGAGCAGCTCCCCATTTTTGGGAGGAGCCCTGTCTTTCCGGAAGCAAGGGAAGCGGAACTATTTTCTTTTCTTACTGTAGCCTGTCCTGTGTTTTTTGCCAAAATCAAAGGCTTTCTCGAGGAGAAATCGGGGAGGCGATTTCTGTTGAAGAGCTTTATCAGCATTTTCTGAGCTTGGAAAAGCTGGGCTGTCATAATATCAATCTGGTTACGGGAGAGCATTATCTTCCGGGGATTTTAGAAGCGATTGGCTTGGCTAAGAAAAGAGGCTTTAGCTTGCCTTTTGTCTGGAACTGCTCCGGTTATCAAAGTAGTGAGGTATTGGCAAGCTGCGAAGGGCTTATCGATATTTATCTCTTTGATTTAAAATACATAAAGGAAGACACGGCCTTACGCTATTCAAAGGCAAAGGACTACCCGATGAGGGCAAAGGAAGCTCTGGCGGAGTGTATACGTCAGTGTCCCGAACTTGAATATAAGGAGGGGCTTTTACAAAAAGGTGTGATTCTTCGACATTTACTCCTGCCGAATCAGGTGTATCAGGCGAAAAAAGTGTTAAAATATGCCTATGAAGAGTACGGAGAAAATATTTTATACAGTTTACTTCGGCAATACATTCCTTATGGAAATCTTGAGGCTTACCCGGAGATTGACCGTCGAGTCTACGGAAAAGAGTATGAAAAATGGATTCGTTATGCTGAAGAGCTAGGAATTCAAAACGCCTATATTCAAGAGGCGGAAAGTGCCAAAGAAAGCTTTATTCCGGAATTTACGGAGAAAAGAATTTAGAGAAGATATGTTTTGCGTGGTATATAAATGGACACGTTAAACAATAAAGAGCATAAAGTGTAATAAATATCCGGGTAGGCAAAGAAAGTTTGCAGTAAAGAGAAATTATCAGGCAATTATAGAAAGGATATGAAATGAAAAAATACATCATGGCCTTAGATGCGGGTACCACCAGTACCAGAGCCATCCTTTTTGACGAAGAGGGAGAGTCTGTTTTTAAGGCTCAAAAAGAGTTTCCCCAGTATTATCCGAAGCCCGGTTATGTGGAGCACCATCCCAATGAAATCTGGCAAAGCCAGTTAGCGGTAGCACGAGAATGTCTGGAAAAATCGGGGATTCCCTCTGCATCTTTATTAGCCATCGGTATTACCAATCAAAGGGAAAGTACCATTGTATGGGATAGAAAGACGGGACAGGCCATTTATCCCGCTATTGTTTGGCAGTGCAGAAGAACCACGGAATGGATAAAGGAAGCGCAAAAGTCTCATCCGGAGATTTCAGAAAAGATTCGGGAAAAAACCGGTCTGGTTTTTGACCCTTATTTTTCCGCCACGAAGATTCGTTGGATTTTAGACCATGTGGAGGGGGCTCAGGAAAGGGCGGAGGCGGGAGAACTTTGCTTCGGTACCGTGGATACCTGGTTGATGTATAAGTTGAGTAAGGGAAACTGTTTTGTTACGGATTATACCAATGCATCAAGAACGTTGCTGTTTAACATTCATAGTTTGGAATGGGATGAGGAGCTTATGTCCTTTTTTAGAATTCCTAGAGCTATGCTTCCCAAGGTAAATCCTTCCTCAGGCTTCTTCGGAGAGGTGGATCCGGAGTTTTTGGGGAGACCCGTTCCTATCTGCGGAGTGGCGGGAGATCAACAGGCAGCTCTTTTCGGACAATGTTGCTTCCAAAAGGGGGATGTGAAAAATACCTACGGCACCGGCTGCTTTATGCTGATGAATACAGGAAATCAGGCCATTCTTTCGAAACACGGCTTGCTGAGTACCATTGCCTGGGGTATCGACGGAAAGGTGCAGTATGCTTTGGAGGGATCTGTGTATGTAGGAGGAGCGGTCATTCAGTGGCTAAGAGATGAACTGCACATGCTGGATAAGGCGGAGGATTCGGAGTATTTTGCATCTAAGGTGGAGGACAGCAACGGTTGCTATATCGTGCCGGCATTTACAGGACTTGGAGCACCCTACTGGGATCCCTTTGCTAGAGGAAGTATTACCGGACTGACCAGAGGGGTAAACAAAAATCACATTATCCGAGCTGCCCTGGAGTCCATTGCCTTTCAAAGTAGAGACCTGCTTCTTGCTATGGAGCAGGATATGGGACAGCGCCTTAGAAGTCTTCGGGTGGATGGAGGAGCCTCCGGTAATAATTTCCTCATGCAGTTTCAAGCGGATTTAATGCAGGCCTCCGTGATTCGTCCCCGTTCTATTGAAACAACCGCCTTGGGAGCAGCCTATCTCGCGGGACTTTCTGTTGGACTCTATGAATCCATGGACAGCCTGGAGGAGAGACATCATGTAGAAATGGAGTTCTTCCCCAAGATGACCCGGGAGAAAAGAGAAGAAAAAGTCCGGGGCTGGAAAAAAGCATTGGAAGCAAGCTTCGGTTTCAGTAAAGAAGATTAAAGGAAAAGAGCATCAAAGGAAATGAGTGTTTTGACAATAGATTTTCACTTATGGAAAGAGGGAACAATTTGGAAACGAAAATGACTTGTATGAACTGTAGAAGAGGCTGTACCTTGGAAGTGAGCCATGAAGGAAACAGATTGACTTCCGTCACAGGCAATGGATGTGGAAGAGGAAAGGCTTTTGCCGAAAGAGAGATTTCCGAGACTAAGGCCGGCTTTCTCTCGGAGATTCGCTTAATCGGTTCCAAGGAATTTCTTCCGGTGAAGACGGAGAAAGCCATTCCCAAGGAGAAATTTTCAGAGGCGGAGGCATTTTGTAAGGGCTTCCGAGTACCTATTCCTATCCGAATAGGCGATGTTTTGGTAAATGACTTCTGTCAAACCGGAGTTCGCTTGATAGCCTTGAAAAGTATACGTTAATATTAATCAGGAAGTATTGAAGAGAAAAGATTCCTAAAATGTAGTTAGTGCTGTATAACCAAAAGAAGAGATAAAGGGCTTGATATTACAGGCTTTTTCCTCTTCTTTTGTTTTTTTTCTTATAATCCTATAAAATTACTAGGAATAGTATTGTCACATGATTTTGCCTCGTTTATAATCCGAAACATAGTCAAGAAGATGTTATGAATTGCTGTTATTGGTTCAGAATTAAAGAATCAGGGAATTGAACCGTATCGTTTGTACAGATTGGTTTACGGCGGCAAGTCCAAGCATCTTAATGATAAGACAGAAAGGTCTTTATATAGTTGGAGGGAATATGGCGGAATTACTAAAGATAAAAGATTTATCCGTTTCAGTAGAAGAAAAAGGAATTTTAAAGAATGTGAACCTGTCCATCAATAAGGGTGAAACCCATGTACTTATGGGGCCTAACGGAGCAGGAAAGTCCACCTTGGGAAATGCTCTTATGGGAAATCCCCGGTACAGCATTACCAACGGACAGATTCTTTTTGACGGGGAAGATATTACCCATGAAGCGGTGGATAAGAGGGCAAAGAGAGGAATTTTCCTTTCCTTCCAAAACCCCTTGGAGGTTCCGGGAGTAAGCCTCGGAAACTTCATTCGTTCCGCTATGGAACAGCGTTTCGGACGGAGAATCCGCCTTTGGGATTTTCGTAAGGAGCTTAAGAAGTCCATGGATATCCTGGGAATGGACCATAGCTATGCAGAGCGTGATTTAAATGTGGGCTTCTCCGGTGGAGAGAAAAAGAAGGCGGAGATTTTACAGCTTCTCATGTTAAAACCCGGTCTTGCCATTCTTGATGAGACAGATTCCGGACTGGACGTGGATGCGGTAAGAACCGTTTCCGAAGGGATTAAGGAGTATCAGAAGAATATGGAAGGCTCCCTTTTAATTATCACCCACTCTACAAGAATTTTAGAGTCCTTGACAGTAGATAAGACGCATGTGGTGATTAACGGTGTGATGAAGGCTGAGGGAGACGGAAGTCTGGTAGATAAAATCAACAACGAAGGTTTTGAATCTTTTTTGGAGAAGGAATAAATCCTTCTATTTGGAAAGCTAGAGGATAGTATGGCAAAGGAAAGAACAGAAGTTCAAGATATTGATCGTTCTTTATATGATTTTAGATATGAAGAAAAGGACAGCGACTTCTATAAAATCAAAGAGGGCTTAACGCCGGAAATCGTAGAGGAGATTTCGAATAAGAAAAATGATCCTCAGTGGATGCGGGATTTTCGCCTAAAGGCCCTGGAAGTTTATCATAAAACAGATATCCCCAATTGGGGACCGGATATCTCCGACTTAAACATGGATAATATTGTGACCTATGTAAAGCCGAAAACCAATATGTCCGCAGACTGGGAAGAGGTTCCCGAGGATATTAAGAATACCTTTGAAAAGCTCGGCATTCCGGAAGCGGAAAGAAAGAGTCTGGCAGGAGTGGGAGCTCAGTATGACTCCGAGCTTGTATACCATAACTTGCAGGAGGAGGTAGCTGCCAAGGGTGTGGTTTATTCCGATATCGAGTCTGCCCTTCACGGTCCTTACGGGGAAATGATTGAGAAGCATTTTATGAAGCTGGTTCCCCCGACAGACCATAAATTTGCGGCTCTTCACGGAGCGGTATGGTCCGGAGGCTCCTTCGTTTATGTTCCCAAGGGGGTAAATGTTGAAATTCCCCTCCAGTCCTATTTCCGCTTGAATGCACCGGGAGCAGGACAGTTTGAACATACCTTAATCATTGTGGATGAAGGAGCAGAGTTACACTTTATTGAAGGCTGTTCCGCACCGAAGTACAATGTGGCAAACCTCCATGCGGGATGTGTAGAGCTTTTCGTTGGAAAAAATGCCAAGCTTCGTTATTCCACCATTGAGAACTGGTCCAAGAATATGTATAACCTGAACACCAAAAGAGCCAGAGTGGAAGAAAACGGTATTATGGAGTGGGTTTCCGGTTCCTTCGGTTCCCATATTTCCTATCTGTATCCTATGACCATTTTAAAGGGAGACAATGCCAGGGCAGAATTTACCGGAGTAACCTTTGCAGGAGCAGGACAGAATCTGGATACCGGTGCCAAGATGGTGCATATCGGAAAAGATACCAGCTCCTATATCAATACCCGTTCTATTTCCAAGAGCGGCGGTATTTCCACCTATCGTTCTGCGGTGGTAATTCAAAATCAGGCGAAAAATGCAAAGTCTGCGGTATCCTGTCAATCTTTGATGCTGGATGATCAGTCCCGTTCCGATACAGTTCCTGCCATTGATGTTCGTACCAATCAGGCGGACGTGGGGCATGAGGCAAAGATTGGAAGAATCTCCGATGAAGCGGTATTTTATCTGATGTCCCGAGGTATTCCCGAGGAGGAGGCTAAATCTCTGATTGTCAGCGGATTTGCGGACTCCGTTTCCAAGGAGTTACCTTTGGAATATGCGGTGGAGATGAATAATCTGATTCGTTTGGAGATGGTGGGAGCCATCGGCTAGGAAGGAGGAATTGTGCGTACAGAAGAATTAATTATCAATAAGATGCCGGTTCCTACATTTCGCTGGCTGAAAATGAATGAAAGTAAAATTAAGATTAACGGGGCATTTCAGTCCTTTACACCGGAAATGGAAGAAGAGGCCACTAGAGGAGAGGGAGACTTTTCTAAAGTAGTCAGCGGTTTGGGAGAAGAGTTAGCCGGTCTTGCCAAGGAAGACGGCTGTGAAAGCATCAGCTATCGTATTAAAAAGGATGAAGCCAAGGCTCCCATGATTATGCATTTTCTTTATGAGAGTAAAGAGAATCAACATTCTTCCTTCCAATTCTATCTGGAGGAGGGGGCAAAACTGACGCTCTTCTTACATAGAGAATCAGAGGAGAAGGCGGTAGGTTCCGCTTATTTACAGGAAAAGTTTATTTTAGAAAAAAATGCAGAGTTGAATCTGATTTTGGTGAGTAAGTTCGGTGATGCATTCCAAAGCTATGATGATTTATCTTTGCAGCTTCAGGAATCTGCGAAAGTAAAGCTTAGCGGGATTCATCTTTGCGGAAAGAGTGCCCATATAGGCTATCGGGCTGATCTTTTAGGAAACCGTAGTGAGGCGGAGATGCATCTTGGCTACTTCTTAGAGAAGCAGGAGAGAGCGGACTACAACCTTTTGGTAAATCATTTCGGAAAGAAGAGCGAGTCTCATATTTACTGTGACGGCGTTCTGAGAGGAGAAGCCTTCAAAATTTTCCGCGGCACCATTGACCTAAAGCATGGGGCAAAGGGTGCCTGCGGTAATGAGCAGGAAAATGTGCTTTTGATGGATGACAATGTGGTAAACCAGACCATTCCGGTTATTCTTTGTGATGAGGATGATGTGGAAGGAAACCACGGCGCTACCATCGGTCGTTTGGACGAGGACAGTGTCTTCTATATGCAGAGTAGGGGCATGGATTTGGAAAGCACCTATGAGCTGATGGCAGAAGCCAGAATGGAAAATGTTATTCACAGCATTTCCGATAAGAGTATTCAGGCATATATTGAGGAGACTATCAGAGGAAAGGGTAAGGAAGAGGAATAATGGAATTGGCAAGAGAGGAATTGGCAAAAAAATTAAAAGAAGATTTTCCTATTTTCAAAACAGGAAGCTTTGCCTACTTGGATAATGCGGCAACTACACAGAAGCCAAAGCAGGTTTTGGAAGCTATGGAGCATTATTATCATGCGGAAAATGCCAACCCTCTCCGTGGGCTCTACGAGCTTTCTTTAAAGGCTACGGAAGCCTATGAAGAGGCAAGGGAAGCTGTGGCGAAGTTTCTAAATGCGAAGGAAAGCGCAGAAATCATCTTTGTAAGAAACGCTACCGAGGGATTGAATCTTATTGCCTATACCTATGGCAGAGCCTTTTTGCAGGAGGGAGATGAAATCATGCTTCCGGTTTCGGAGCATCACAGTAACTTCATTCCCTGGCAGCAGCTGGCGAAGGAAAAGGGCTTAAAGCTTCATTTTCTGGAGCCAAATGAAGAGGGTATTATTACGGAAGAAAGCTTCCGAGCAGTATTAAATCCCAAAGTAAAGCTGGTGACAATGGCTCAAGTTTCCAATGTTCTTGGAAATATTCAGGACATTAAGCTTTTTGCAAAGCTTGCTCATGAAATTGGAGCTGTATTTGTTTGTGACGGAGCCCAGTCCGTTCCCCATACCAAGGTGGATGTGCAGGATTTAGATGTGGACTTTTTGGCATTTTCCGGACATAAGCTCTATGCCCCCATGGGAATCGGAGCCGTATATGGAAAGAAGGAGCTTTTGGAAAAAATGCCCCCCTTCCTTTTCGGCGGAGAAATGATAGAGTATGTGACCAAGGAAGGTGCTACCTGGGCAGAGCTTCCTCATAAGTTTGAGGCAGGTACGGTAAATGTAGGCGGTGCAGTTGGTCTTACAGCGGCAATTTCTTATCTGGACAAAGTCGGATTTTCCTTTATTGAGGAAAGAGAGGCGGAGCTTTGTGCTTATCTCATGGATGGAATGGAAAAGGTTCCTCATGTGCACATCTTAGGTTCCAAAGATCCGAAAAGACATCATGGTATAGTAACCTTTACTATTGACGGGGTACACCCCCATGATATTGCGGCGATTTTCAATTCCAATCAGGTTTGCGTCCGGGCAGGACATCACTGCGCTCAGCCTTTAATGAAGTTCCTGGGAACACCAAGTACTACCAGAGTCAGTCTTGGTCTGTACAATACTAAAGAAGATGTGGATGCCTTTTTGGCCGCATTAAAAACTATTCGAGGAGTGATGGGATATGGGGAGTAACACATATTATAATGAGATTTTAACAGAGCATAATATTCGTCCAAACAATAAATATAAGATGGAGGATGCCAGTTTTTCTTTAGAGGGCGTGAACCCCAGCTGTGGAGACGATATCGTCTTGTATTTAAAGTTGGACAAGGATAATGTTATTTCCGAAGCCAGCTTTGATGGAGACGGTTGTGCCATTTCTCAGGCCAGTGCAGATATTATGTGCGATTTAATTATAGGAAAAACAAAGGACGAAGCCCTTAGACTTTCTGAAATCTTCCTGCGTATGATTCGGGGAAAGATTACGGAAGAGGAGAAAGAAGAGCTGGAAGAAGCCGGAATCCTGGAGGATATTTCCCACATGCCTGCCAGAGTAAAGTGTGCCGTACTTGGTTGGAGAACCATGGATGAAATCTTTAAGGATGCGGATGAAGGAAAGATTGACAAGTATTCCGGAAAGTTTGATTAAAAGGAGCTGTAAAAATCAAACTAAATTTTCTATTCAATATAGGTCTGAAATTTGGGGCACGCTCTCGCTAGCTTCGCCACGTAGCGGATACTAAGCGAAAAACTGCATTCTACTTGTTTTTCGCAAGTACCGACGGGCTCAGACTACCCCATAATTTCAGACCTATATTGTCGAAAATTTCTTTGCCGTTTTATTTTTATAGCTCCTTTTTTGGTGAATTAAGGAAAGAAAAAAGCCTTGATTTATGTCGTTTGTCACATAAATCAAGGCTTTTTATCTTAGCGACGAGGATGGGACTTGAACCCACAACCCGCAGAACGGGCACCAACTTTCCAGGCTGGCCGACTACCATTATCACACCTCGTCTCAGTCAACTGTGAAAGTATACCATTAGCTTTTTTGAAAATCAAGCATTATTTTTTAGAACTTTGCTGTATTTTTCGAAACGATACGCTATAATGAAGCTAACTAAAGAGAAAGGAGAGGCTTCATGCTGGAGTACTTGAATTTAAAGCTGGATGGACTGGGTGTAGGGGAAAGCTCATTGAACATTTGGATGAAGAATGGTCGGATTAAGTATGCCTATGATGCGCCTGTAGAAGATGAAGGTCCGGCTCTTGTTTTGAATGTGCCCAAAGAATCTTCGGAAAGCTTCTTAAACTCTTTAGATGAGTGTGCCATACCGAAGTGGAAGCGAAGCTATTTTCAGGAAAAAAAAGGAGGCATTCCTGCATTTTCCTTCCGTTGGTTTTTATTGTATAAAGAAGAGAATCAAGAGGCGAAAGAGTATCAAGGGATTAATAGTGTTCCGGGAAGTTGGAACCATTTTATTGCTTCTTTAAACAGACTGACGGCTGAGGTGAATAACGCGAATTCTCATCAAATTATGCGCTTTTCCTTACGAGTGGAAGAGGAAAGGGAGAATGTAAGCTGGAATCCTTTGACCCAGAAAGAAGAAAGAGAGGACGTCTTCTTTGAAGAGACTCTGCTTCTTTCAAGAGAAAGTCAAAGCCTTGTTTACCTGCAGAACATGAATAAGCTTCCTTCGGTAAAGCATGAGTACTTTATACCCAAAATCGTGGATTATCTTTTGGGCAATATAGAACGCTATTTTCAACATTATGATCAGAGTGCGGGAAGCATCGGGGAAGAGAGTTCGGCTCTTTTAGAGATTACAATTCAATATCGGGATGGTCGATATTTTCAAGTAAAAAGGTCCTATGATCGCTATGGTCTTCCGGATGACTGGGAAGACTTGTTGGAGGACTTTCATAAGACTCTGTCCTACTACGGTGTATTCGGTTCTCTTTTTGATCCAAGACTGTACCGGCATGGTGTGAAAGAAGGAGAACATATTTTTCTAAGCTGTTTATCCGAACCGAATGGAAAGCCTAGTTATTTTCGGAGCTTAGAGGACAATATTTCCGTGGGAGATTTTGTGTTGGTTCCCAGTCTGAAGCAGGAAAATGCGGAAACCGTAATGATGATTTCTGAAGTTCTATATTGTAAAGAAGATGCTTTGCCTTGTCCTTTGGAGGAAGCTAAGTTTATACTCCGAAAATTGGATGAAGGAGAATTCTTCGGCTTTTTATCCCAGGATAATCATAACGATGACTTTATGTAAAAAAGGAGAATAAGTTGTGATTTTTTTAGTAGATTTTGAAAATACCCATGCCAGCGGCTTTGAGGGGTATCATTATCTGACAGAGCAGGATACCTTGGTGGTGTACTACAGTGATGAGAATTCTGCTTTACAGAAGGGCGTAGTAGAGGATTTAAAGGAAAAAGCTGTCCATGTAAGAATGGTGAAGCTTTTAAAACAGCACAGCAATGCTTTGGATATGTACATTGCTTCTACAACGGGAATGTTTTTGGATACGGGAGAAAAGATTTGCATTGTTTCCAAGGACAAGGGTTATGCAGCGGTTCGAGACTTTTGGCATAGCTTAAGAGGTGCAGAAATTCTTTTGGGAGAGACCATTGAAGAGTGTTTTCTCCATTCTGTGGCCAATGACGATGAAAGAATCAGAAGAGCCAAAGAAAGAAACCAAAAGGTACAGCTTATTGATGCCTTTGAAACCACCAACAATGTTCCTACCAGACCGACATTAAGCTACAGAAACAATTATAGAAGAAGAAAAAATCAATTTCTGGATTTGAACAGCCATTTGGAGCCGGTAGAGCTCTTGCCGAATCCTTTAGCAAAGGAAGATGTAAGCTATGCTTCTTTGGTGGAGGAGGAAAATGACGGAGAACATTTTTCTGTGGATTACTCTGCAAACATCAAGGAAGAAAAGCTTTTTCCGGATGAGGAACATGCTGAAAGCTTTGAGAAAGAGCTATCTTCCGATAGAGCTACAGAAGAAACTGTTGCTGCTAAAGAAAGAGAAAATCCGGATTCTCAGGAGGAAGCTAAATCCGCAGATAACATCAAGTCGGAAGAGGTGAAGCATGAGGATTCCTCCAAGAGTTCGATGGAAACCGTGAATCGTATTTATCTCAAGACGGAAAAGAAAGCAAATGCCGGAAGACCCTCTAATCAAATCCAGTATATTTATGATCCGGTTTTAAAAAGGATGAAGCGTGTGGATGTAGAGGAAGTAGCGGAAGACAGCATTTCCGAAACCGGGGCGGAAGAGTCTAAAAAAACGGAAGAGAAAAAGTCTTCCGATGCCGGAAAAGATGGAGCTGTGCAGGAAGATGCCAGCACTGTAACAGAAAGTCGATCTACGGAGCAAAGGGAACGGCAAAGACACCATAATCGTAGAAGAAGGCGTTCTAACGGAAAGAAGGATAACGGAACACAGGCTTCCGGACAAAATTCTAATCAGGAATCGAGCCAGGACAATACTAAAGCGGTGTCGCAGGATAGTGCTAAAGTAGAAGCAAAGGACAATGCTAAAACAGAAGCAAAGGACAGTTCTAAAGAACATGGAAAGGATGCTTCTAAGGAAGAGTCCAAGTCCATAAAGGAACAAAAGCCGGAAAAACAAGAGAAGGTGGAAACAAAGGAGAAAAGCGGAAAGTCTGATAAAGTGGTAAAGGAAAAGAAATCCGCCAGAAAAATAGGAACAAAAGCCTCTCAAGAAAAACATGTTGAAAAGTCTGCTGAAAAATCTGCTGAAAAATCTGCTGAGGATTCTGCTAAAGCTTCGACGAAAGAAGAGAAAAAGCAGAACCAGACTCCAGAAAAGAAAGCAAAGGTTAAGGATGCGGATAAGTCTGTAGAAAGCAAAAATAATCTCAAAGCTACAAAAGAAAAGCCGGTAAGGAAGTCTGTAAAGGCTAAGACAGGAGAAGAAAAGTCGGAAACAAAGTCTAGCCGGACGAAGACTGCAGAAAAAACCGATAAAACTAAGGCGGGAGAGAAGACAAATACGACTAAGGAAGAAAAAACGGCAAAAACAAAGACCGGTGCGAGAACTTCCAATGATAAAACTGCTGAAAAATCTGTAAAAGCTAAGGCTGATACAAAGAAAACAGAATCATCAAGTGCGGAAAAGCCCGGTCGGAGAGGAAGAAAGAAAAAGGAAGAAACAAAGGAGACTGACAAGTAGTCTGATTTGTAGAAAAGCTAAAACCAAAGCACTTATTTGCCGGAATAAAACAGGTATAAACTTTTCTTTTCCGCAAAAAACTTTTCGTTTCTACAAGAAAAAAACTTGCACAGTAGAGGAAATTGTGATAGAATTTCCTCTGTTGCGCGGGAGTGCTGGAATGGCAGACAGGCAAGACTAAGGATCTTGTGTCCGATAGGACGTGTGGGTTCAAGTCCCATCTCCCGCAGGAATTGAGAAACCTGGGAATTAAGCCAAGAGTGGCTTGAAACCTAGGTTTTTTTATTGCTTCTTTTGAATCTGCTTTACAGAAAAAGCAGGGTTTTTCCTCATTTTATAGTGAATGTATCCCACAAATATTCCACGGAACTACCCATGAAACTGCCTATAAAACTATTCATGAAATTATGGATATAGTTCGACAATTTGGAAAATAGATTGAGATTATACTTTGAGTAAGCTATACTAAATTCAGTATTCAAGGAAGAGTACCGTTGGTTCGGTGACAAAGATCTTCTTTGGGCTTCCTCTGCGTAGGCTTTACTAGTATAACAGGCCCAAGGAAGTGTAGCATATTTCATAGAATCTAGGATGGATGGGATGAAAATAGCAGTAATTACAGGGGCGAGTTCGGGAATAGGAAAAGAAATTTGCTTTGCATTGCAGGATCGCATTCCGGCAATACAAGAATTTTGGCTTTTTTCCAGAAGGAAAGAAAGTTTGCAAGAGGTAGAAGAGCAACTATTCAGACCGGTTCGTCTTTTTTCATGGGATTTAACAAAAGAAGAATGTTTTCAAAAGTATGAGGATTTACTGATAAAAGAAAATCCGGAAATTCTTTTTCTGGTTAATGCAGCCGGTTTCGGAAAACTGGGGAGAGTGACGGAAATTTCCGTTGAGGAACAGCTGAAGATGCTGGATTTAAATGTAAAGGCTCTAACGGCATTTACTTTAAAATCTCTGGAATATATGGGTTCCAGTTCTCGGATTATTCAAATGGCTTCTGCCGCGGCTTTCTTACCACAGGCTGAATTTTCCGTTTATGCGGCTACAAAGTCTTATGTATACTCATTTTCTTTATCTTTAAGAGAAGAGTTACGAAATACAGGAGTTGGACTGACCGTTGTTTGTCCGGGACCTGTGGACACGCCCTTCTTTGCGGTGGCAGGAGGTGGAGGAAGAATGCAAAAAATCAAGCAGCTTTTTATGGCAAAGCCGAAGAAGGTTGCTAAGCTTGCGGTGATGGATGCAGTGTTAAATCGTCCTATTTCTATTTATGGCTTACCGATGAAGGGATTTTATCTTCTTTGTCAGATGTGTCCGGATATGCTTTTGATTCCTGTAGTTCGTAAATTTTATAGGTAGACTATGCGAGAAATTCTGATATCACAAAACGAAAAGGAACAAAAGCTCTTAAAGCTTTTACAAAAATATTTTAAAGGACAGGCAGATTCCTTTCTTTATAAAATGCTTCGAAAGAAAAATATCCTTTTAAACGGGAAAAAAGCCGATGGTAAAGAGATTTTACAGCTGGGAGATACCGTTCAGCTTTATTTTAGTGAAGAGAGCTTGGGCAAGCTGATTCAAGAGCGGGAGAGTGCGGAAAAGGAGCTTTGGACTCAGAAGTGGCAGAACTTTATTCTTTATGAAGACAAACACTGTATTTTATTTAATAAGCCTGTAGGACTTCTTTCTGAAAATGACGGAAGTTCTTCTTTTTCTGTAAATTCCCTGCTTTTATCCTATATGCGAACAAAGGGAGAGCTCAGTAAGGAACAAGAGAAAAGCTTTCGTCCGGGGATTGCCAATCGCTTGGATAGAAATACATCGGGAATCATCATTTTTGGAAAAAGCTTGGGGGGGTTGCAGGGATTTGCCAAGCTTCTACAAAGCCATGATTTAGAGAAAAAATATTATGCCCTGGTGTATGGAGATTTTCAAAAAACAGGGCTGCAGGAGCATTTTCTGGAAAAAGATAAGGGGCAGAATAAGGCCTTAGAAAGTGAAAGAGGGAAAAGAGTCAAGAGCGCGTTTGAGAAGCTGGCTTGCGTGGAAAGCAGTGTGGGGCCCCTTTCCCTTCTTTCGGTACAGATTTTTACCGGAAAAACCCATCAAATTCGCACCCAGCTATCCCTTCTTTCCCATCCTATTGTGGGAGATGATAAGTATGGAGATACAAGGAAAAATGCGAGATTAAGAAAAACTCTGCCCTTATCTTATCAGCTTCTTCACGCCTATTCTCTACGGTTTCCGAAATTACCGGAGAGCAGTGTGTTGTTTTCTCTTTCAGAAAAATGCTTTTTTGCTCCACTTCCAAAAGAATATATTGAGATTTTAAAAAGCTTTCATTTGGATGCTTATCTTATTGACAAGACTAAAGGGAAGGACTAAGATTATTTTTAAAGATAGTCTTAGTCTTTATTTATATATCTATCGTTCTATTGCCTTTAGCTTCTATTGTTTTAGCTTCTATTGTTTTAGCTTCTATTGTTTTAGCTTCTATTGTTTTACATTCTATTACTTTACATTCTTTTATTTTTAAATTCTGTTGCTTTCCTTTTCGATTGCTTTTTTTCAGCTCTTCTTTTCATTGTTTTTTTTCAGGATTTCATTTTTTACTTTTCTATTCTTATCATTCTATTTTTGTCATTTTTTTCTTGTCATTCTTTTGCTCTTGGCATCTTTCAATTTCTTTTTTAAAAAATGTATATGAGGTATTCGAATGTTATCTAAAGTCTATTCTGCTGCAATTCATGGGTTAAATGCTTATGTGGTTTCCGTTCAGGTGGATGAAAGCAATGGGCTTCCCCGCTCTATGACTCTGGGAAATGTTTCTGCTTCCGTGAAGGAAGCGATAGAACGGGTGAGTATTGCCTTAAAAAATTTAGGCTTGGAGCTTCCGCCGAAGAAAATTACCATTAATTTACAACCTGCGGATCTGCGAAAAAACGGCAGTTCCTTCGATCTTCCCATTTTTATGGGAACCTTACTGGCTCTCTATCCAAGCTGCGATTTTCCCTATGAAAACTATGGATTTTTGGGGGAACTTGGTTTAGATGGAGAGATTCGACCTGTATCCGGTGTGCTTCCCATGGTTCTGGCCTTGGAAGAGGCTGGAATGGAGGGGGTATTCGTTTCAAAAGACAATGAGCAGGAGGCTAGGAACAGTGAAAGATTAAAGGTAATTTCCTGCTCTCATATCACAGAGCTTTTGGATATTTGTAAAATTCCTTACGGAAAAAAGGAGAAGAGAAAATATATAGGAGCAGGACCTTCTGTAGGAAGCAATGATGAAAGCTATGCAAACGGTAATGAAGAAGATCAAAATTTAGATTTCCAAGATGTTTTGGGACAAAGCTATGGAGTTAGAGCGGCATTGATTGCAGCGGCAGGACATCATGCCCTTCTTTTTTCCGGTCCTGCCGGGACGGGAAAGACGATGATTGCCAAGAGAATTCCCGGAATTTTACCAAAGATGAGTAAACAAGAGAAACTTGAGCTAACAAAGATTTATTCTATTGCATCTTGCCTTCCTTCTGAAAAGGGCTTAATAGAGAAACGACCCTTTCGTGCCCCCCACTCTGCTGTCAGTCAAAATACCTTACTTGGCGGGATGTCCTCCGGAAGATTGATTCCGGGAGAATTGGCATTGGCAGGGAAGGGCGTGCTATTCCTGGATGAATTACCTTTATTTAAAAAAGAAAGCATTGAAGCGTTAAGAGGTCCTATGGAGGAAAAAAGAGTTACCTTACATCGCCTGCAACAATTCTTCTCCTATCCGGTGGATTGTCTTTTTGTGGCGGCGATGAACCCCTGTCCCTGCGGATATTTTCCGGATCGAAATCGATGTCATTGTACGCCGGGGCAGATTCGAGCTTATCAACGGGGAATTTCCAAACCGATTCTGGAAAGAATGGATTTATGCGTATCCTTGCCGTCGATTACTTTGCAGGATGCATTGACCAAGGAAAAAGGAATTTCTTCGGCGGTTTTAAGAAAACAGGTGGAAAAGGCAAGGAAAATGCAGGAAAGCCGCTTCTTTCAAGAAGAGAAGATACGTTGGAATGGAGATATGAATGTTAGGGCAGTTAATGAATACTGTGAACTGGGAAAAGAGGAAGCGGAATACATGGAGAATATTTTTAAGCTCAAAAATCTCTCCATGAGAACCTATCATAAAATATTAAAGCTTGCCAGAACCATTGCGGATTTGGAAGAAGAGGAGAAGATTAATATGAATCATCTGGCGGAAGCAGTTTCTTACCGAGGTCTGGAGGAAGTATTGTTTTCTTTTGAGGGATAAGTATGGAAAAGAAAAATATAGAGCTGTCAATTAGAGAATTATTGCCTTTTCAAGAGGATTTTCCGAAACGATTAAGGGAAATTCCGGATAGTCCGGAATGCCTTTATTTAAAGGGCTTTCTTCCTAAAGAAGGAGAGCATACTGTGGGCATTATTGGAGCTAGAGATGGAACGGAATATGGAAAGGATATTGCAAGGTCAATCGCGAAAACTTTGGCCAAAAAAGGGATAGGCATTGTGAGCGGAATGGCTTACGGCATTGATTCCGCGGCGCATGAAGGGGCATTGGAAGGAAAGGGCAAAACCTATGCGGTTTTAGGCTGCGGAGTAAATATCTGTTATCCAAGCTGCAATTTTAGACTGTATGAAAATATTGAGAAGAATGGAGGAATTCTCAGTGAGTATCCTTTACATTCCCCTCCTTTGCCCCATCATTTTGTGGAAAGAAACCGCCTGATTTCAGGCCTCTCCGATGTAATCCTGGTGGTGGAAGCGAAGGAAAAATCCGGTACCTTTATTACGGTGGATAGAGCGTTGGAACAGGGAAAGCAGGTATTTGCCGTTCCCGGAAGAATCGTGGATCGTTTATCTCAGGGCTGTAACAGATTAATTCGGGAGGGTGCATCGGTGTGTACCTCTGCCGGAGACATATTATCCTACTTTTCTTTAGAAGCGGAAAAGGAGGAAAGCAAAGAAGATGAGATTAAAAATTTTCCAAAAGAAAAACGAATGATTTATCTTGCTTTGGGCTTTGAAAGTAAGCATTTTCAAAGCCTTCAAGAGGAATTAAAGCTTCCGAATTACATGCTGCATCGTTATCTTATTGAGCTGGAAGTGGAAGGTTATTGTGAATGTGTACAAGCTGCATATTATAGAAGAAAAAATCGGAACAGTTACTTTAACTAGAAACTTAATTTCCTATAAAAATTATCCTAATTTATGTTTCTGTTCTGTTCACTGCTTCATCGAAATACTTGGAAGTGCCAAAAGTAAATCTCTGATTATTTCTTGCACTTTTCTTATAAAAGTATCAAAATCTTCCGATAAAGCTCTGAAATAGCTAAATTTCATGGAATCCGACTTGCTTTTTTTTTAGGATTCGTTTATAGTGTCCACGAATTTTTAGGAAAGCAGCTTTGTGTTATTTTTTAATAATAAATTTTATCTTTAATAGCCTTTAAACATGAAGTAAGAGTGCTTTGACTTACTCAAAGAGAAAGGCAAGGGCGCTTATTCATGCTATAGATAAAGGAAGTGTTCTTTCGCTTTACAGCAAGTTATACCGGAACAGGAAAGGATAAGGAATGGCAAATAATCTCATTATTGTAGAGTCACCCGCCAAGGTAAAAACCATCAGTAAGTTTTTAGGAAAGTCCTATACCATTGATGCAACTATGGGACATTTAATTGATATGCCCAAAAGTTCCCTTGGAGTAGATGTGGAAAATGACTATGAGCCAAAGTACATTACCATTCGCGGAAAAGGGGAACTGCTGAGCAAGTTGAAAAAGGAAGCCAAAAAGGCGGATAAAATTTATCTGGCAACCGACCCGGATCGTGAGGGGGAGGCAATCAGCTGGCATTTGCAAAGAGAGTTGAATAAGGATGAGAAAAATGCAGCGAAAATCTCCCGTATAAGCTTTAACGAAATCACCAAGAATGCAGTGCAGAATGCCATCAAGAATCCCAGAGAAATCGATATGGATTTGGTCAATGCGCAGCAGGCCAGAAGAGTCATGGATCGCTTGGTGGGGTATACCATCAGTCCATTGCTTTGGCAGAAGATTCGTAAAGGCTTATCTGCGGGAAGAGTGCAGTCTGTAGCACTGAAGATGATTTGCGACAGAGAGGCGGAGATTAATGCTTTTGAGCCGGAAGAGTATTGGAGCCTTAGTGCCAGCCTTGCTGTAGGCAAGAAGGAAGTAGAGGCGGTATTTTACGGAAAGGATAAGAAGCTTCCCTTGTCAAAGGAAGAGGATGTTCTTTCTGTTATTTCCGAAATTGGAAAAGAAAAGCTAAAGCTCATTGAGAAAAAGAAGGGGGAAAGAAGAAAGAAGGCTCCCCTTCCCTTTACTACCTCTACTTTACAGCAGGAAGCGGCAAAGCTTCTTTCTTTCCCCACCCAAAAGACTATGCGAATAGCTCAGTCTTTGTATGAGGGCGTGAATGTGAAGGGCAGAGGAGTTGTAGGTTTAATTACCTACCTTCGTACGGATTCCACCAGAATTTCTGAAGAAGCCCATGCTGCGGTATTGGAAAAAATCGGACAAGAATATGGCCCTGAATATTGTCAGAAGAATCAAGCGGAAGATAAAAAAGAAGGTAAAATTCAGGATGCCCACGAGGCTATCCGCCCCAGCTACCTGGAGATTACCCCCTTTGAGGCAAAGGAAAGCCTTGGAAAGGATGAGTACCGTTTGTACCAGTTGATTTATAAGCGCTTTGTGGCTTCCAGGATGGAAGCGGCTGTTTATGAAACGGAAACGGTAAAATTTCAGGCAAAGGACTACATTTTCACCTTAAACGGCAGCCGTCTGCGTTTTGACGGATTCCTTGCCGTATATATGTCTGAGGAGGACAAGGCGGAGAAAAATGTAACTCTTCCGGAGATGAAGGAGGGGGACTCCTTTAAGGTGGAAAAATGGAATAAGGAACAGCACTTTACCCAGGCACCACCTCATTATACCGAGGCTTCCTTGGTAAAGGCCTTGGAGGAGGGAGGCATCGGAAGACCATCTACCTATGCACCTACCATTGGAACCCTTCTTTTACGGCGCTACATTACTAAAGAGAAGAAGAACATTTTCGTTACCGAATTGGGAAATGCGGTAAATGAAATGATGTCCAAGAACTTCCCGACCATCGTAGACAAGGGCTTTACAGCGAATCTTGAGTCCTTACTGGACTCTGTCAGTGTGGGACAGACTTCTTGGAAAACCATTGTGGAAAATTTCTATCCGGATCTTTCCGAGGCTGTAGAAAAAGCCAAGGAAGAGGTGGAGAAGGTTAAAATAAACGAAGAAGAAACGGATGTAATCTGTGACAAGTGCGGTAGAAAGATGGTTATTAAGTACGGACCTCACGGGAAATTCCTGGCTTGTCCCGGCTTTCCGGACTGTAAAAATACCAAGCCTTATGTGGAATACGCCGGTTTTCTCTGTCCGACCTGCGGTGCGGAGTGCGTAAAGAAGAGAAGTAAAAAGGGACGAATCTTCTATTCTTGTTCTCGTTATCCGGAGTGCGACTATATGACCTGGCAGAAGCCAAAGGATGCAGTGTGCGGAGAGAAAAAAGAAGGGGAGATTATGGCGTAAGCATTGTATAATAAATTTGCATGTAGCTTTTATGTTATATTTTTAAGGATTGACATAAATTCACAATAGTTATATAATCCAGAGGTTCCATTGCAGAGGTATCGAAGTGGTCATAACGAGGCGGTCTTGAAAACCGTTTGTCCGCAAGGGCACGTGGGTTCGAACCCCACCCTCTGCGCTAAAGAAAAAAGTCGGGATTTGTGCAGAAATGGCATAAACTCCGGCTTTTTTATCGTCTATAAATTCTTTTTTGTTTCCATCCTCATTACTATTTCTTTATGCACTTAATACCGTGTTCTCTAAGTTGTTTCATCAAATCTTCCGTAATAAAGTCTATCTCTTCGCATGTACTGCTGAAAGCAAATTTTTTATGGTAGGCACTTGCATCGAACAAAAAAATACGTCCCATGAGACCTCCCTTTTTCAATATTCTCATTCTTCCCCCATAATTTCCGCGACTTATTATCTTTGAAAATACAACCATTTCGATATCACTAAGGCGATATCTTACCGGTATTCCCGACAGAACCGTCAATTCATTATTCTCAATAATGAAAACATCATATTTCCGTTCTCTTTTCGACCAATTCTTAAAAGTAATAATGGCAGATATAATAACTATTACCAGCAGAACCATCATATAGAATATTGCTATAAGCTCAAAATTGGAAATCTTCAGCATGTTACAAACTCCTTTAGATAATGTGTTTCGGTTTTCATATAAATCTTTGATTTACCATTTCTTGAGACAAGTGATTGCATTTGAATTATAAATCCCTGGAAGTCTTTTTGTAAAATTCAAGTTGCACCCTTTTCATCTGAGATCGCCGCCATAAGCTGATTGCTATATTTCATAAGTAAACTTTGTACAAAAAAAGACTTAGAACAAAGTATCCCTTATTCCAAGTCTTATCTTTCCTGCAGAAGATGGGAGTTGAACCCACATGAGTGTTACCTCACACGGACCTGAACCGTGCGCGTCTGCCATTCCGCCACTTCTGCAAACGAAAGTAGTATATCACCATCATTTTTTTTCGTCAAGAAAAAGAATTTCAACCAAAAGATTTATTATACAATCGGAAATCCTCAGTTTTTTGTAGTTATTCCCCCCTAAATTAGCTTCCCCAACAATCCATAGCTGAGTAGGGACATAATTCCTGCCGCCAGGCATACTCCGATACCGATGGCTAAGAAGGCTTTTTTTCTATTCATCTTTAAAAGACTGGCTACCATAGCCCCTGTCCAAGCTCCGGTTCCGGGAAGGGGAATTCCTACAAAAAGAACCAGACCCCAGAAGTCCACCTTATCAATGGCATCCTTATGCTTATCTACCTTTTTTCTAAACCAGGATGCCAAAGGTCTTGTGAAAGAGGACTTCTCCATAAGCTCCACAATCTTGGCAAAGAAAAAAAGGACAAAGGGGATGGGAAGGATATTTCCGATTAAACAATATAATAAGCCCTGTATATAATTTACCTTCAGTAAGGAGGCGGCAATCAAACCGCCACGCAGTTCAATAACGGGCATCATGGATAAAAAGAAGACCATCATTTCCCGAGAAAGAAATTTTTCAAAATGTGCTGTAAAAAATGTAATAAAACTTTCCATAATTCCCTTTTCTCTAAACTTGAATGCCATTTTGACTTATGTTAGAATTTCATGCAAAGGCATTTTCCCATTGAAACTGTTTGGGATTCTATAAAAGAAGTATAGGGGAGTCAATGCTTTTCACAAAAACTGCACATTTGCAAAGTAAAGTGCAAACTGTTCTTTTTTTAAAATTAAGCAGTTTTAAAAATAAAGGAGTGCAATGATTAATTTCGAGGATGAGATAAAAAGGTTTAAACCCAGCTTGGATGTGGATCAGTTAGAGGATGCCATTCTCAAGGTGGACCTTACCGATATGAATGATTTGATGACACAGCTTATGGAAGAGGCTTTAAAGAAGGGGAACGATCCGTCATGAAATATGATATTACCCTGGAACGGATAGCCAACTGTTATTATAACCTGGGACTGGAAAGAGCCAGACTTCGGGACTTAAGCGGTGCCGCAGAGCTGTTGAAGAAGGCCTTGCATTTTGATAAGTACCAAAGGGAAGCAAGAAATCTGTTGGGGCTTATTTTTTTTGAGATGGGAGAAGTGGCGGATGCCTTGGTGCAATGGGTCATCAGCATGAATCTTTTGCCGGAGGATAATCCTGCGGATTATTTTTTGGAGCAGATTCAAAGAAAACCGGCGATTTTGCGCATTTGCTCTGATAATGTAAAGCGTTACAATCAAGCATTGGACTATGCCCAGCATAATAACGAAGACTTAGCGGTTTTTCAGTTGAATCAGGTTATCGGAGACAGTCCGAACTATGTGAAGGCTCACATTTTACTTTCTCTTCTCTATATGAGACGAAGCGAGTGGGTAAAGGCGGGAAAAAGCCTTTATCTGGTGCTGAAGATTGATAGAAACAATCCCAAGGCTCTTGTTCTTATGGACTATGTGAAGAAGAAGACCGGTAGAGCGGAGGTGGAGCAGAGTCGCCTTCGGAATGTTTTTTCCCATAGGAAAATGATGGATGATGATGTGATGATGCCTCAGGAGGTTAAGCAGATTTCTCCCTGGGCGGTTTCTGCCCTGCTCCTTTTGGGTGTGGTGATTGCACTTTTTGTATTCTATCTTTTGATGCTTCCGGCAGGAATCAGAAGAGCCAATAGCAAAAACAATCAGGAAATGATATCCTATACGGAAAAGCTGGATGCGGCGAATCAAAAGATGGGAGATTTGTCTGCGGCTAATGCCGGTCTGCAAAAAGAGTATGATGAAATGAAGGAGAAGCTGGATCGCTATGAGAATCAAAATGCTTCTTTTATGGCGCAATATCAGAGCCTTGTAGGTATTAACAATGCTCTTTCCACAGGGGATTTGACACAGGCGGCTCAGTTGTATACTGCCTTGGATCAAAGCGCCATTACGGATGAAAGTCTGGTCTCCATGCTATCTTCCATTAAGTCCCAGATGGAGGGAAGTGTGTACCTTCGTTTGCAGGAATTGGGTAGCACGGCATGGAATGCAGGTCGTCTGGAGGAAGCTTTACAGGATTATACCTGGAGTGTAAAGATTCGAAGAGAAGCGGAGAATTTATTCCTGCTGGCAAGAATACAGCAAACCATGGGCAATACCACGGAGGCGAATCAGAACTTTGACTCGGTGGTCGGGGAATTCCCAAGTTCGCCTTATGCGGAAAGGGCCAGACAGGCAAGGGGATATTGATGTTGGATCAGAGGAAAATCATAGCCATGGTGCAGGTCGCCATGCTGGAAAAGGAAATAGGGCAGGAGGCTCTGGATACGGCCAAGTACTATAGGGAAGATTATATTTCCAATCGGGTACTGCGGGGAATCCTTCAATATACAGGAATTTTCTTCCTGCTTCTGTTTGCCTATTTTTTTATGGAAATAGAAAATATTCTCCAAAAGCTGGATTTTCAATACATGATGGATTTGGGAAAACGAATTTCCCTTCTCTATTTCCTGGGCATGGTTTGTGCCATTGTGCTTATTTCCATTGTGTCCTATTATTCCTATGAAAGAGCCTATGAAGACAGTTTGCTTTATCGTGAACGCTTAGAGGATCTGCTTCTTTTGTCTACAGCAAAGAGAACGGAAAAGCTTAGAAAAAAGGAGGAGAAAGACACTATCGTTCAAAAAGCCAGAGAAGAGGCTCAGGAAGTAGTACTGCAAATGAAGAAAGAGGGGGCTAAACTGGATTTAGCGCCGCTTTATACAAGATCGGAAAGATTAGCTAAGCTTAGAAGGCTGAAGGACGGAGGAAAAGCTGTTCAGAAAAATGTTGCTCCCAAACAAAAGGGAGAAGAAGAGTGGCTGGATGATGAGGCGGATTGGTTGGACGAGTAAGATAGGGAGAGAGTAGGAGTATGAACGGTTTTCGACTTTTTAAAGAAAAATGTCAAAAAATATATGGACAGCAGGATTATTGGATGGTTCCTATCTTTCGTTCCTGCCTGGCCTTTCTTATCTTTTTTTCCTTAACCCGCCATTTTTCCATGGTGGGAAAACTGGCGCATCCGATTTTCCTTTTGTTTTTTAGTTTGATATCCTTTTTTCTTCCCTTTTCGACTTTGCCGATACTTCTGGGCGTAATATTGATGTCCTATTTTTATCAGCAATCCCTTTTGCTCTTGATTGTTTCCGGGGGCATCTTTTTATTCTTGTTTTTATTGCAAAGCAGTATCAGAGGAAAATATGCCATCCTCATTGCCTTGATGCCTTTTTGCTTTCTTTTGAAAATCCATTATTTTTTGCCGATTTTTGTAGGGCTCACTATGGGTTTTACGGCCTTTCTGCCTCTGGCTTTGGGATGCTTTTTATATTTTTTCCTGAGCTTTATTCAGCAGAATGAAAAGCTTTTTACGGCCTCTGCCGATCTTACGGAACAGTTGGAATCCTTGACGAAAACCCTGCTTCCCTTTTTTAAAGATAAGGAAATGATCCTTGTATTGGTTCTTTTTTCTGCTGTGGTAGTGACGGTTTATCTGCTGAGAAACGGAAGTTTTCAGTATTCCTGGCACATTGCCGTAACGGTGGGGCTGGTAATGGAGGCGTTGCTTTGGATATTGTATCCTTTACTTTCCTTGAAGATGAATTTCTTGATTAGCATTATTGCCTATTTCATTTCTGCCTTGCTGTCTGTATTCACCCTGTTTTTCTTCCATGATGTGGATTACCGGGGAACAAAATTTTTGCAGATGGAAGATGATGACTACTACTATTTTGTAAAGGCTGTACCGAAGAATAAAGGAGAACATTTTCCTTCTTCGGATTAAGAAATTTTCTCCATAGAGAAAAGAGAATTTTTGTGTGAACTTGATTATTTGTTGCTACGAGGAGAAAGGGGTATCGGAATTGGATTTCTTTACAAAGATTAAGGGGTGGGTAAGTTTACTTCCTGCGTTTAGTCTGTCAGGACTTGTGGAAATAGCAATTTTGGCAGGGATTATTTATGTCGTCCTTCTTTGGATTCAGAACACAAGAGCCTGGCAGTTACTGAAAGGAATTCTGGTGCTTCTTTTGTTTACGGCATTTGCCGTTTTCTTCCGTTTGAATACGATTGTTTGGTTAATTGAAAGAATTTCCACAGCGGCTATTATTGCGGCCGTTATCATTTTTCAACCGGAACTACGAAAGGCTTTGGAGCAATTAGGCTCTAAGAATCTTTTCGGGCAGTTCCAAAGGGAAGATAGCAAAGGCAGCGTCAGAGTTAATGAAGAATTAATTTCCGCATGTCAGGAAATGTCAAGATACAAGACCGGTGCATTGATTGTTATTGAGCAAAACCAAAGTCTTAAAGAGGTGGAGGATACCGGAATTTATGTGGATGGTATTGTGACGGCGGCCTTACTCATTAATATTTTTGAAAAAAATACTCCCTTGCATGACGGAGCAGTTGTGATTTCCGGAGACAGAGTAGTTTCCGCTACCTGTTATCTCCCCCTGTCCGATATCGGAATTTCCAAGGCCTATGGCACCAGACATAGGGCGGCGTTGGGAATTTCGGAAAGTACGGATGCCATCACCCTGGTAGTATCCGAGGAGACGGGACGAATCTCCGTAGCCTTTCAGGGAAAGCTTTTACATGTCAAAGAGGCAGGAGAATTAATATGTTATCTTCCGAAGCAAGAGCAGGAAGAGCAGAAGAAAACTTTATTTTCCCGCATTCTTCCCAGAAAAAAGGAGGAGAGATAAATGAAGTTTTTTAAAGAGAATCTTATATTAAAGCTGGTGAGTGTGGTTCTGGCTTTGCTGCTTTGGCTGATTGTTTTCAATGTGTCCAATCCGGAGCAAAAGGAAAGCAGAACCGTGGAATTACAAATTTTGAATCAGGATACCTTTTCCGCGGAGAATAAAACCTGGGAAGTGGATCGGAGTACGGTTACCGTCAGTTATACCGTGCGAAGTAATCTGGCTTCCTCTGTAAAGGCTTCCGATTTTAAGGCCTATATCGATTTAAGCGATTATTCTATTACGGGATCCGTGCCGGTCTATGTGGAGCTTGTTAATCAGGAAAATGCTTCCAGTATTTCGGATATCGTGGCCAGACCTTCCGTTGTTCATGTCAGCATAGAAGATTTACAAAAGAAAAAATTTGATTTACAGGTGCATCAACAGGGCAATGTGGCTGAGGGCTATACCGTTTCGTCCATTACTGTTGATCCTACCACCATTTATGTAAACGGTCCGGAGTCATCCGTGGGAAGAATTTCTTCTCTTGGGCTGGTGGTTAATGTGGATGGCATGAATCAAAATACCGATGGTACCGGAAAGATTGTTTTTTACGATGCTAACGGAAAGATTATTCAAAATCTGCCGAATGTCAGCCTGTCTCAGGAGCAGGTGGATTATACGGTGGTGATTCACAAGAAGAAGGATCTTATTCTATCCGCAACAACAGAAGGAAATGTTCAAAACGGTTACACGGTGGAGGAGCTTCAGATTTCTCCAAAAAGCATCAGTGTTTCCGGCAGTGAATCTGTTTTGGATGGGATCAATCAGCTGACTCTTCCTGCCCTGGATGTATCCAATGCCAAGGAGGATGTGAGTGTAAGCTTGCGGCTTAAGGATTATTTGCCCAGCGGTTTGTCTCTTGCAGAGCCCAACAGTACAGTCTATATTCATGCCACTATCAAAAAGCTTCCGGAAAGCACGAAGGAAGAAGTGGAGCAGAATACCAAGGCAAGCACTACGGAAGAGAGTACGGAGGGCACAACAGAAAGCAGCAAATCCTCGGAAAGCACGAAGACCACAGAGGAGGAAAACCCGGCGGAAACAAAGGGAAGCGGTAATGGAGATAGTAAAGGAAGCGGAGCGGATAGTGGAGAATCTACAGAAAACAAAGGACCTAGCGCTGAACGGAAAGCAAAATCACAGTAGAAAAAGTCTGTTTTTTGACCTTTGCTTATATACGGTATTGTATGGCATGGCATATCTTTTGAAGGAAAAGGGATATGCCGTGCTTTCCTTTTTCTGCTTTCTGATTTTGTCTCTTTATCTTTTTCTTCGAGAAAGAGAGAGAGAGAGAAGTAGTGTGACGTTGTCCGGTCTTCTTGCTTTGGGATTACTTTTTGGAGAGGGGGTGGCTACTTTACAGCTTAGCAAGCTTTCTTCTCCCTGGACCATTCATACCTGGCTAAGCTTTTATTTGGCTTACCTTTTATTCTATTTGGGCTATCACGGTAGAACGTATTTATCTGAATTCGCAGCTTCTCGTTTTCTGAAAAATACAAAAATCTTCTCGGGAGAAGCAAAGAAGGTGGATTTATCCGGGAAAGAATATCGGTGGAACTTTACAGAAGGACAATTTTTAAAGCTTTGCATTTTGGGACTTCTTTTGCTTTCTTATTTTTCTTTTGTGATAGAAGCATTGGCTCTTGGCTATATTCCTTTATTTACGGAGCATACCCCCCACGCATATTCTTATTTTCATCTAAAGGGACTCCATTATTTCACCACTCTTTTTGTGCTGGTTCCTATGCTTCTTCCTTTTTTATATCAAAAAGAGGGCAGCCTGAAGCTGTTTTCAGGCATCAGTTTGTTTTTAGCTCTTCTTTTACCAATCCTTTTGGTTTCCCGTTTTCAGCTTCTGTTTTCCCTGTTTTTATTTGTATTTTCTGCCCTGTATCAGGGCTTAAGGATTCAGAAAAGATATCTGATTTTATTATTTCTTTTTCTGTTATCTGCCTATGTTTTTCTTACGATAGAGAGAGCCCATTCCGTTTCCTATCTTATGGGAATCTTTGAAATGAAAAATGATAAGCTTCCCATCTTTTTGGTACAGCCCTATATGTACATTGCCAATAATTATGAGAATTTCAATTTGCTGACAAAAAACATAGAGGAACATTCCCATGGTTTTCGTATGGCCTATCCCTTTTTAACCCTTTCCGGGGTGAAATTCTTTTTTGATTTTCCCTTGGCCTATCCGGTCTATTTAACCAAGGAGGAGCTGTCTACCTTGGGGATTCTGTACGATGCATACTATGATTTCGGCCTTTTGGGCGTTATGCTTTTCTCTTTAATTTTGGGGCTGCTTTCTTCCTGGATTAAAGAGCTTTCAAGGAAAGAGAAAAATCCTTTTGGAGGCGCATTATATATTCAATTTGCTTTTTATTATCTATTTTCCTTTTTTACAACCTGGTTTTCCAATGCCTCCAGCATTTTTTACTTTGCTGTGACGCTGGTACTTGCAGTTCTATGGAAGGGCTTTGTTCATGAAAAAAATTCTGCTGTATCTATATAAAATGCTTTTTCCTTTGGGAGTATGTGTTTTCTTTCTGTATTTTCTCCCTAAGCTATTGTTCTTTTTTCTCCCCTTTACTCTGGGGGCGATAATTGCCTTTTGCTTAAATCCCTTGATTTCTTTTTTGCAAAAGAGCTTCCCGTTTTTAAAGAAAAAGCAAATATCCCTGGTGCTGACTTTAGCTATTTTCGCTTTGTTTTTTTATCTTTGTTTTTGTCTTATGCAGTTGGGACTTCCCATGCTTAAGCAGCGCATTTCTCGTTTGCCTTTGGAGATTCAGGATTTAAAGCATCAACTGGAGAAAATGATAGAGGAAAATTTGCCCTACTTTCCTCCATTCATCCAAAATCTACTGTCGGATCTTCCCGGTACTTTGGACGGTATAGGAAGAAGCATGATGAATAAATGGACTTCTCCGGCCTTGCAATTTTCTCTGCATGTGGTTAGCGGCTTGCCTGAGTTGTTTCTTTACCTGATTATTACTATACTGTCTGCTCTTTGTTTTTCTCAGGAAGGGGCAAAGCTGTTATCGATTCTGCATCGAAATATTCCGGAGCAGTTCAGAAAATATATGCAGCTTCTTAAGGAGGACGGAAAAAAGATTTTAAAAGGCTATGTTTGGGCGCAAATCCAAATCATGTTTTGTGTGTTTATTCTCTTAAGCGTCGGTTTTTCCTTATTGAGAGTGGAGCTTGCGATTCCTTTGGCTTTTTTAACCGCTTTTTTGGATGCCCTCCCTGTTTTTGGTGTGGGTTTTATTATGTGGCCCTGGATGGCGCTGATTTTATTAAAAGGAAAATTTTTATTCTTTTTAGCTCTCTTATTGATTTACATTCTAAGCCAGATGATTCGACAGATTTTGCAACCGAAGATTATTGGGGATGCGGTGGGATTGCCCCCTTTACTGGCTCTAATTTTCCTGTTTTTAGGCTATAAGCTTTACGGGATTTCCGGAATGGTTTTAGCTCTGCCTGTTGGCATGCTGTTGGTACGTTTTTATCATTATGGAGCGTTTTCCGGATTTTTCTCTGCCGGAAAGACCCTTGGCAAAATGCTTTTAGACTATGCCGGTGTAAAAAAGGATGAGGAAGTGTAAATGAAGGAGAGCTGTCAGAAAAATCATATCTCATTGCCTGAGGAGTTTAGCGAAAGAATGAAAATCAGGCTGGGACAGGAGTGGGAGGCTTTTTTAGAAGCCTGTTCTCTGCCTCCGAAGCGAGGGCTTCGGCTGAATTTACAGAAGGTGGAGGCTAATCCGGATTTTCCTTTAGAGAAATGGAAGGAAAATTGGAAGCTGGAAGAGTTAAAACCGGAAAGCTTAAAACTAGAAAATTCAAAGAACGAATACGGTCTCGCCTTGGCTAGAGAATACCTTTGTGATGAAGAGTATTTGCAAAGTATAGGAGTACAAATCGGGCATAATGCCTACCATGAAGCGGGACTTTATTATATTCAGGACCCTTCCGCCATGTCTGTGGTTCCTTATATGGAAATTCGCCCCTTTGACAGTTGTCTGGATCTTTGTGCCAGTCCCGGAGGAAAGAGCTTGCAGATGGCAGACCGGCTTAAGACAGAGGAAGGCGGAATTCTTCTCTCCAATGAATTCATTATGGAAAGAGCTAAAAATCTTTCCAAAAATGTGGAACGTATGGGCTATAGCCATGTGGCGGTGAGCTCCTGCTCCGCTGAAGAGCTGGAAGCGCAATTTCCGGCATTCTTTTCCAGAATTTTAGTGGATGCACCTTGCTCCGGAGAAGGAATGTTTCGGAAAAATCCGGAGGCCATAGCGGATTGGTCCTTAGAGAAGGTTTCGCAATGTGCAGGTCTACAAAGAGATATTCTTGGTCATGCCCTGGGAATGCTTAGGGAAGGGGGGCTTTTGGCCTATTCCACCTGTACATTTTCCGAGGAGGAAAATGAAGAAATGCGGAAATGGATTCTAGAAAAGCATCCGGAGCTCAGCTTTTTAGGAGAGAGGCATCTTTATTTTCATAACAGTGTGGGAGAGGGACAGTATTTTTCTCTTTTTCGGAAAGAGGGAAAGGATCTTGAGAGAGAGGATGTGGATATTTCTAAGCTTTCCATGCTTTGGGAGAAGAAGGCTAAAAAATATTTTTATTATCCCTCTTCTTTAAAATGCTTTTTATCCCTACCTTTGCTTCGAATCGGTATTGCGGTTTTGGAGGAAGGTAAGAAGAGCTGGGAATGGAGTCATAGCCTAAGCCATGCTTTAGACCTTCCTAAATGGGGGGAGGCCCTTAAAAAGCTTCCTGAAAAATCGCCGGAGACCAAATTGCTTTACAGACTTTCCTTGTCCGGAGAAGACAGAAGGGTAGAGGCCTATCTCAATGGACAAGAAATAGCGGTGGAGAAAGAAGAGCTTCGGAATTTTCTTATGGACGACAGGAAAGGCAATGGAAACAGTAAAAAAAGTAATATAGAAAGCGATAAAAAAAGCGATAAAAAAAGCGATAAAGAAGGCGATAAAAAAAGTGATAAAGGATTGGTTCTTTGTGCCTGTGACGGACTTTCTTTAGGCTTTGGATATTACCGAAACGGAAGGCTTAGAAACCTCTATCCTAAGGGAATACGCTTTAAAAAATAGAAGCATATATTAAATGTTTGTTATTTCTTTGGCTTGAATTAGATTTTGCTATCGTTTACAATAAGCCATGTTAAAAGGGTAATTTGCCCTCAAAATAGAAATGGAGGAAGATTATGGATCAGCGTAATTCTTTGGCAAGGAAGCGTATAGAGGCCTTGCTGGATGAATCCAGTTTTGTGGAAATCGGTGCTCATGTTTGCAGCAGAAGTACAGATTTTAATTCCGGTGAGAAACAGGAAGCATCGGATGGAGTCATTTGTGGGTATGGCAGTATTTCCGGGAAGCCGGTATATATTTATGCACAAGATAGAGAAGTACTCTCCGGGAGTATTGGAGAGATGCATGGAAAGAAGATTGCCGGTCTCTATGATACAGCGATGAAAATGGGATGCCCGGTGGTGGAATTACTGGATTCCAGCGGACTTCGTATTCCGGAAGCTACAGATGCTATTTTTGCCCTTTCCACCATTTACGAGAAAAAGGCAAAGGCGAAGGGCTTGGTTCCCCAATATACCGTGATTTTCGGGCAGGTAGGAGGAGGTCTTGCCATTCTTCCTTCCCTTTCCGACTTTTCCTTTATGGAAAAAGAAGAGGCAAGACTTTTCCTTACCGCTCCTGACGGCGTGGAGGGAAATAAGGATGAGGCTTTTGCCATGGCGGGAGCCCAGGCTAAGCAGGGAAATCTTGATTTTTACGGTACGGAAGAAGAGATTTTTGATGAAGTTCGTAAGGCGTTTGCCTTTTTGCCTGCTAACAATGAAGATGCAGCTTATCAGGAGGATATGGAAGATAGCCTCAATCGTAGTGTGGAGGGCTTCTTAGCATTGGCACCGAGAGAGGCGCTGGAAACTCTTTCAGATGAAGGAAGAATCTTTGAAGTAAAGTCTCATTTTGGAGAGGGGGCAGTTACTGCTTTTATTTCTCTAAACGGACAGACCGTGGGGGCGGTGGCAACCAATGGGGAGCCTCTGCATTGGAAGGCAGTGGAAAAGATGGATCAATTCCTTCGCTTCTGCAACAGCTATTCTATTCCTATTTTGACAGTGTGTGATGTGCCCGGCTTTGAAAACTGCTCTTGCAATGAAAAGCACATGGCAAAGGCTATGGCAAGTCTGCTTTCTCTTTACGGAAATGCTTCCGTGCCTATGGTGAGCCTTGTGAAGAAAGCTATCGGTTCCGCAGGGGCGGCGATTGGCAGCAAGGGTCTGGGGGTGGACTTGGTTTATGCTTATCCCGAGTCTGAGATTTCCATTATGGATGCCAAGTATGCAGCAGATATTTTATATCCTGAAAAATCCGCTTCCGAAAGAGAAGAGGAAAGTAAGAAATTTTTAGCGGAGAAATCCTCTGCTTTGGCTGCTGCAAAGAGAGGATATGTGGATGATTTGATTTTACCGGAGGAAAGCCGTCAAAGAATTATTTCCGCCTTTGAAATCTTATACGGAAAGGCTAACTTTGATTTTCATAAAAAATTCGGAAGCAACTAGGAGGGGAAAATGAAGAAGATAAATAAAATATTCCTCCTATGTACTTTGCTCCTGTCCTTCTTTTTACTTTCCTGCGGAAAGCAGACTGTGGAAGCGGAAGCCTTGGATCCTTCGGAATTGACTGAACTGGAACAAACGATAGAGCAGTATTTTACCTCTATGGTAACCCAGGATGAGAGCAGTCTTAATCAGGGGATTGAGGAGGCCTACAAGGCTAAGGAAGAGGTTCTCTATAATGCCTTAAATAATTTCAAGAATGACAAAGAGGAGCTGGGAGAATTTCAGGAGGTCAAGGAGAACATTGTTACAAAAGAAAATGGAGAATACAAATTCCACCTTGTGGCACAGTTCGAAAAAAGAAAATTAGACTTTGATGCATCCTTAAAAGAGGACTACAGCGGATTTACCTCCATGAGTTTTGTTCCGGAGTACAGTATGGAAGAGAAGATGGCTTCCGCCGGACAGAACTTGTTGGTGGGAATGGGAATGGTTTTTGCCGTACTCATTTTCATTGCCTGGATTATCAGCCTGTTTAAGTACATTCATATTTGGGAAGAAAAGCATAAAGAGAAAAAGGCTAAAAGAAAAATGCCGGCTCCTACAGCAAAGGCGGTAGAAAAGCAAGTTCCCAAGCGAGTGGTTCCGGTTATAGAAAAAGAAGAGGTTATTTCTGAGGATGTGTTAAGCATTGTAATGATGGCGGCTATTGAGGCCTATGAAGCGGAGCAGGTTGTGGAAAATCCTTTTAAGGATGCCAAGGAACTAAACAACGGCCTGGTGGTTCGTTCGATTAGAAGACGGAGATAAGGAGAGATTATGAAGCAGTATACAATTACAGTAAACGGTGTAGCTTATGATGTGACAGTAGAAGAGAAAAACGGCGGTGTTGTTTCCGCTCCCAAGGCAGTGGAGAAATCCGCTCCCGCAGCAGCTGCTCCTGTAGCCTCCGCTCCCCAAGCAGCTGCAAAGGAAGGTAATGTTGCAGTATCCGCACCTATGCCCGGAAAGATCCTTGCGGTGAAGGCGAAGGAAGGGGATAGCGTAAAGGCTGGAGATGTGCTCCTGGTACTGGAAGCCATGAAGATGGAAAATGATATTGTAGCTCCCCAGGATGGTGTTGTAGCCAGCATTAATGTAAAGGTGGGAGACAGCGTAGAATCCGGTGCGAAATTGGCCAGCTTAAACGCCTAAAGTTAGGATAGGAGGATATTTTCATGAATATAGTAGAGACCTTATCCAATCTACTACAGCAAACGGCCTTCTTTCATCTTACTCCGGGAAATTACCTGATGATTCTCGTTGCCCTGGTTTTCCTGTATCTGGGAATTGCCAAGGGCTTTGAGCCCTTATTGATGGTACCTATTGCTTTCGGAATGCTTTTAGTAAATATCTATCCGGATATTATGTTAAGCCCGGAAAAGTCCATCAACGGAACGGGGGGGCTTTTATGGTATTTCTTCCGCTTGGATGAGTGGACCATTTTACCGTCTTTGATTTTCCTGGGAGTGGGAGCCCAGACAGACTTCTCCCCACTGATTGCCAATCCCATCAGCTTCTTACTGGGAGCGGCGGCACAGTTCGGCATTTATGCAGCCTACTTCATTGCCATTTTCCTTGGCTTTAACGGAGCGGCGGCTGCGGCAATTTCCATCATCGGAGGAGCGGACGGTCCTACCTCCATCTTCCTTTGCAACAAGCTGGGACAGACGGCGCTGCTTGGACCTATTGCGGTTGCGGCATACAGCTATATGTCTTTGGTGCCAATCATCCAGCCGCCTATTATGCGGGCTTTAACCACGAAGGAAGAGCGGATGTGCAAGATGGAGCAGTTAAGACCGGTTTCCAAGCTGGAAAAAATTCTTTTCCCCATTGTGGTAACCATTGTGGTTTGTTTGATTTTACCGACAACAGCCCCCCTTGTGGGAATGCTGATGCTGGGAAATCTTTTTAAAGAGTCCGGTGTGGTAAAGCAGTTAACAGATACTGCGGCAAATGCCATGATGTATATTGTGGTTATTTTACTGGGAACCTCTGTGGGAGCAACCACCTCTGCAGAAGCCTTTTTAAATGTAAATACCTTAAAGATTGTGTTCTTGGGACTGGTAGCCTTTGCCTTTGGAACAGCGGCAGGAGTACTTCTTGGAAAAATTATGTACTATGCCTCCGGAAAGAAGATTAATCCGTTAATCGGTTCCGCAGGAGTTTCTGCAGTGCCTATGGCGGCAAGAGTATCCCAAAAAGTGGGATCGGAATCAGACCCGACCAACTTCCTTTTAATGCATGCCATGGGACCAAATGTGGCAGGAGTTATCGGAACAGCGGTTGCAGCAGGAATCTTTATGGCTGTGTTTGGAGTGAAATAGAAAGGGGAAAATATGGCAAAAGTTAAGATTACGGAGACCGTGCTGAGAGATGCGCACCAGTCCTTGATTGCCACAAGAATGCCCAGTGAATTGATGGAGCCTATTTTGGACAAGATGGATCAGGTAGGATACCATGCGGTGGAATGTTGGGGGGGAGCAACCTTTGATGCCTGCCTTCGTTTCCTAAAGGAAGATCCCTGGGAAAGACTTCGGATGTTGAAAAGACATTTTAAGAATACGAAGCTGCAAATGCTGTTTCGTGGACAGAATATCTTAGGCTACAATCACTATGCAGATGATGTGGTGGAGTACTTTGTAGAAAAATCCATCGCCAACGGTATTGATGTGATTCGAATTTTCGACTGCTTAAATGATATTCGAAATCTGGAAACTGCCGTAAAGGCCACCAGAAAAGAAGGGGGACATGCCCAGATTGCTCTTTGCTATACCCTGGGAGATGCTTATACCCTGGAATACTGGGAGAATCTGGCAAGAGATGTAGAAAATCTCGGTGCGGATTCCCTCTGCATTAAGGACATGGCAGGTCTGCTTCTTCCTAAGGAGGCAACAGAGCTGGTTGGGGCTTTAAAGAGAGGAACCTCTCTTCCTATAGAGATGCACACCCACTATACCTCCGGTATGGCTTCCATGACCTATTTAAAGGCTATTGAAGCAGGGGCGGACATCATTGATACCGCATCAACTCCCTTGGCTATGGGAACTTCCCAGCCTTCCACAGAGGTTATGGTAGCCGCCTTACAGGGAACAGAGTATGATACCGGTATTGACTTGGACAAGCTTATTGAGATTTCCAATTATTTCCAGCCTTACCGGGAGGAATGTATCAAGTCCGGCCTCCTTTCCACAAAGGTATTGGGGGTAGATATCAAGGCCTTAAAGTATCAGGTTCCCGGAGGAATGCTGTCCAACCTGATTTCCCAGCTTCATCAGGCAGGAAAGGACGAGAAGCTCCAGGAGGTTTTGGAGGAGGTTCCAAGAGTGCGTAAGGACTTTGGAGAGCCGCCACTGGTTACCCCTTCTTCTCAGATTGTAGGAACCCAGGCAGTAATGAATGTTATTACCGGAGAGCGGTATAAGATGGTTCCCAAGGAGTCCTACAAACTGGTTGCTGGAGAGTTTGGTAGAACTGTAAAGCCTATGGACGAAGAAATGCTGAAGAAGGTTTTAAAGGGAGAGAAGCAGATGACAGATCGCCCTGCAGATCACATCCCTCCACAGCTTGAGCAGTTTAAAGAAGAGTGTAAGGAGTGGATGCAGCAGCCGGAGGACGTATTGTCTTATGCATTATTCCCTCAGGTAGCAAAGGACTTCTTCCAGTACAGAGATGCCCAGAAATCCGGCATTGCGCTAAAGAACGCAGACAAAGAAAATAAAGCCTACCCGGTGTAAAACGAGGTAGAAGAAACAATACAGAAGGAAGCAAAAAAGACTGTAAAAAATTAAGCTCATAAAGAAATTTCAGCAATATAGGTCTGAAACGGGGCACGCTCTCGCTAGCTTCGCCTCACAGCGGATACTAAGCGAAAAACTTCGTTCCACTTGTTTTTCGCAAGTACCGGTGGGCTCAGACTACCCCGCATTCAGACCTATATTGTCGAAAATTTCTTCCGAATTTTGATTTTTGCAGCCTTTTTTTGCTTCCTTCTACATTATTTTAGAGTCTATAGGCAGAGGAAATTAGATTTATCACTTCTTGGATAGTTTTTGATAAGGGACAATCTGAGCCCGTCGGCTCTTAGCTTTTGTTTTGTAAAAGCTTAGAGCCGTTACGTGGCGAGGTTAGCGAGAGCGTGTCCCGTTCCAAAAGCTATACGGTAGAGGATAAATTCATTCCAGCTATGATCTCTTCATAGCCTCGTTCATTACGTTTCTTTGTCATTTGTCTGAATAATTCCAAGAAGCATTGACGGAAGGAAATAAAAAAATTAAAATGATGCAAGAAAATCTTCATTGAAAATTATTTTTTAATCTTTATAATTTCCTATAGAATTGCAGATGTATAAAGACAGGGATTTTTTCCCTGATGAATCACAAAGAGATGCTTCTTCAAGAACATCCTTCTTTGGCGTAAAGGGCAGGGAGAAAAATGAGAAGAACAAGTTGGAGACGTTTTATAAGTTTAGGATTAATCTTGAGCAGCGTTTTTGCTACGCAAGCTTTTGCTACAGAAAAGGATGCCGTAATTAAGGGCAGTATGGTCAATGTAAGGGCTGAAGCCAATAAAAACAGTAAAAAGGTGACGAACCTTTATTCCAATACAGCCGTTAAAGTAGGGGATCCGGTGCAAAACTCCTCCGGAGAAAGCTGGTATCCGGTTAATTTCCAAGGGGGAAGCGGATATATTCGTTCTGATTTTGTAAAATTTCCGGTTCAATACCAAAGGGATGAGGTCTTTGAGAACGCTTTAAATCAACAGGGCTTTCCGGAAGCTTATAAGGACGGCCTAAGAGCTCTCCATGCAGAGTTTCCCAACTGGCAGTTTAAGGCTTTACATACCAATTTGGATTGGCAGAGAGTTTTAGACGGAGAGATGGAAGGAACCGGCAGTCTTGTGGACAAGAATGCTATTTCATCCTGGAAGTCCACCGAGCAGGGAAAATATGACTGGAATACAGGAACATGGGTAGGATTTGACGGTCCTACCTGGGTTGGTGCCTCCAGGCAATTAACAGCATACTATATGGATCCCAGAAACTTTTTGGATGAGTCCTACATTTTTCAATTCTTACTCCACAGCTATAATCCGGAGGAACAGACGAGAGATGGTTTGGCAGCCATGCTAAAGGGCAGCTTTATGGATAGCGGAAGTCAAGGCAGTGGAAATGGGGGGAACAGCGGAAGCGGAGATGCTTCCTCTACCCAGAATTCAACGGAAACAGTAGTCATTTCCAATGAAGGACCGGGAGCAAACATATCAAATGCAGAGGGAACGGTTATTCCTTCCGGAACCACAGCGGCATCTGCAGACAATTCCAATGCAAGTAACGGAACAAATGCAGGCGGTGTGGATTACGTGAGTATTATTATGAAGGCTGCGGAGCAGTCTAAGCAGAATCCCTATGTTCTTGCTTCCATGATTTTACAGGAGCAGGGAAAAGGAAGCAGCGGTTCCATTTCCGGAAGTAGCGGACATTACAATTATTTTAATATCGGTGCTTACCAGGATGGAAAGATGGGAGCCATCGAGAGAGGTATTTGGTATGCCAAGCAAAGTGGCAGCTATATGCGTCCCTGGAATAGCAGAGAAAAGTCTATTGTGGGCGGAGCACAGTTCTTTGCGGAAAATTATATGAATGCGGGACAGAATACTTTGTACCTGAAGAAGTGGAATGTGCAAGGCTCCAACCTGTTTAAGCATCAATATATGACCAATGTACAGGGAGCTGCCGAGGAAGGGGCAAAGTTATCTTCAGCTTACAGCAAAGATATGAAGAATAAAGCCCTGGTTTTCTCCATCCCCGTATATAAGGATATGCCGGGACAGAAAGAGCCGATTCCTACCGGAGATGAGAAACCCACAAGAAAAGATGGTGGCAACAGTTCCGGAGATAGCTCGGGCAGCGGTAATAGCACAGTAAGCAATGCAGGAAATGCAGGTGCTAATGGAAATGGAAGCAACACAAACAGCTCAGCAGGGAAGACAGAGAGCGGTGTAGAAGTAGTGGAGATTGGAAAGAGTCCTCTTGGTTAAAAAGTCTTGAAAGAATTCTCATCTTTCAGTAAAATATAACGGAATGTGTCGAGTAAAGCTTCGGGTACTGTCAGAGGATGGGAAGACTCGAATCAGAGGAATTTGAGGAAATAATAATGAAATCATTACAATATATACTATATACTTGCCTGCTCAGCCTTCTGTTTTCCATGGCTGTTTTTGCTGCAGACGGACAGCTAAGCTTTTCCGATCCGACAGGTAAGGTGGGAGAAGAAATCACGGTGAATATGAAGGTGAAGAGTGATACTCCTTTAGCCAGAGTAGATATTACCCTTCGCTACGACAGTAATTCTTTGCAGTTTGTCAGCGGAACGAATACTGATGGAGGTGCAGGAACTCTGCGTGTACACGGTACCGGCGATAATTCCGTTGCAAATACCTTGGCATTTGCTTTGAAATTCAAGGCTGCTTCCGCAGGACAGTCCAGTATTACGGTAGAAAAGCAGGAAATATACAGCGGGGATGAAAGTCTTTTAAACCTTACCCATGTGGGAAAGGGTGCTGTAAATATTACTGCAGAAGAAACAAGCAGTGAAAGCACGGCGGAAACTTCAGCCTCTGCAGAAGAAAGTGAAGAGGCGGAGACCAAGAATGAGGGTGTTAAGCTTACCGCAAAGGACAAGAGCATTACCATTATGAATCCCGGCTCCGATGTAAAGATTCCGGATGGCTTTTGGGAAAGCACCATTGATGTAGACGGTCATCAGGTAAAGGGATGGGTATGGAAGGCCGATACAGAGCATCAGTACATCATTGTTTATGGAATGAATGATGCGGGGGATTTACACTTTTATCGTTACGACTTAAAGGAAAAAACCATTCAGCGGTATTTTCAGGATCCCTTAGAGGCTGAGCAGAAGAAAAATGCGGAAAGCTATCCTACTTTATTAAATCAATATGATGCTTTGGTAGGAAAATATAATGTTCAGACCATATTAAGCATAGTTTTTGCCTTAGTGGCTTTGCTTCTTGCCGCCCTATCCATCTTCCTGTGGCAGACACGTAGCAGATTGAAGAAAGTTATTGCCTTCCAGAAAGAAACCTTGGAGCGAGAGCGAAAGGAAAGCCGACCCAATGTAGAGCGTTTCTCTTTAAAGGAAGAATTTCCCATGAAGGAAAAGGATTTCCCCGAGGAAGAGGAAGAAGAGGGAAGGACCAAGCTGATTGGTCGTAGACCAAATGTGCATCATGAGGGAGAGAACAGCTCCGATATCGAGGATGCCGATTTAGGAGCTACCAGAGCGATTTCTTTATCTGCTGAAGATAAAAAGAGATTGGCGGATAAAGAGAAACATAAAAAAGAGGATTCTTTGGAGCATACCAAAGAAGTAGAGCTGGAAATCGAAGAGCTGTAAGTTCTATGAGTCGTAAAGAATTTAAAAGCTGTAATGGCTTATAGAATTAAGAGAAACATGATGTAGAAGCTGTTTATCATGCAGTATAGCCATAAAAAGTAGGAGATCTGTCCTAAGGCTATACTGCTTTTTTTTCATGAAAATATTTCTTATAGGACTCCTTCACAGATTATTCAAAAAGCTTTGCTATCATGATAAAATATTTAGATTCAATCAGAAAATTTTAACTGGACAACACTGCTTTTAGGGACTATAAAAGCAGAAACGGTATTGTATAGAAAAGGATAGGGTGGAGAAGATGAATCAGTTTACGATACAGGCGCAAAGGTCTTTACAACTTGCCATAGAGGTGGCTGAAGAGTGTCATCATCAATATATTGGAACAGAGCATATCCTCTTAGGTCTTGTACGGGAAGGTACAGCCGTTGCAGGGAAGGTTTTAAAGGCAAATGGTGTAACGGAAGAAAAGATTGCGGATATGATTGCCAAGTTTATGGTTAGCGGAGAAAGCGGTGTTTCCCTTGCAGATCCCAGCGGTTATACCCCATCTGCCAAGAGAGTTCTGGAGCAGGCAATGCAGGAAGCCAGAGAGGGACAGTCCCGTCTTGTGGGAACCGAACATTTATTAATGGCGATATTAAAGGATGGAAACTGTGTAGCATCCCGTATTATTTCCACCTTGGGTGTTTCGATGCAAAAGATTTATACCCAGCTGAATTCCGCCATTGGAAGAGACAATCTGGTGGAAGAGAGAAATAATAGAGAGAAGGAAGTACGATCCGTGCAAACCCCAACTTTGGATCAGTACTCCAGAGATCTTACCGCTTTGGCAAAGGAAGGAAAGCTGGATCCTGTGGTTGGACGCGGACAGGAAATCATGCGTATGATTCAGATTCTGTCCAGAAGAACCAAGAATAATCCCTGCCTTGTGGGAGAACCGGGGGTAGGAAAGACTGCTGTGGTGGAAGGTCTGGCCAATAAAATTGCGGCAAAGGATGTTCCGGACAGTATTCTGAAAAAGCGTTTATTAACTTTAGACTTATCTGCCATGGTGGCAGGTTCCAAGTACCGTGGAGAATTTGAAGAGAGAATCAAAAAGGTAATTCAGGAAGCAAGAGCAGATGGCGAGGTGCTCCTCTTTATTGATGAAATACATACCATTATCGGTGCCGGAGGCGCTGAGGGAGCCTTGGATGCTGCCAATATTTTAAAGCCTGCCTTAGCCAGAGGAGAGCTGCAGATTATCGGTGCAACCACCTTGGAGGAGTATAGAAAGCATATCGAAAAAGATGCGGCACTGGAAAGACGTTTTCAGCCGATTACGATTGAAGAACCAACGGAAGAGGAAAGCATCAAGATTCTGGAAGGTATCAAAGAGCGCTACGAAGAGCATCATCAGGTAGTGATTGAAGAAGAGGCTATTCTGGCGGCGGTAAAGCTTAGCGCCCGCTATATTAACGATCGATATTTGCCGGATAAGGCCATTGATTTAATCGATGAGGCTGCTTCCAAAATTCGCATTTTAAATAGTGGAGAGCCTGCAGCCATAAAAAAGTTAAGAGCTCAGATTGCCGAGTTTGAAGAAGAAAAGGAAGATTGCATTCGCAGGGAGGATTTTGAAGGCGCTTCTCAGATTAAGAAAAAACAGGAGCAGAGAAGAAAACGACTGAGTAAGGAGCTGGAGCTTTGGAAGACGGAAAGAGAAGAGAACCGTCTTCACGTACGGGAGTCAGACATTGCTCAGGTAGTTTCCGATTGGACCAAGATTCCTACCAAGAAGCTGGAAGAAACGGAGACGGAAAGGCTGAAGAATCTGGAGAATCTTCTTCATGAAAGAGTGATTGGTCAGAATGAGGCGGTGAAGGCTGTTGCGCAAGCTATTAAGAGAGGACGCGTAGGCTTAAAGGATCCTAAGCGCCCCATTGGTTCCTTTATGTTCCTGGGACCCACCGGAGTGGGAAAGACAGAGCTGTCCAAGGCTATTGCGGAGGTGATTTTCGGCTCTGAACAAAATCTGATTCGTGTAGATATGTCGGAGTACATGGAAAAATATAGTGTTTCCAAGATGATCGGTTCCCCTCCCGGATATGTGGGTTATGATGAAGGAGGACAGCTTTCCGAGAAGGTAAGAAGAAATCCTTACTCTGTTATTCTATTTGATGAGATTGAGAAGGCCCATCCGGATGTGCTGAACATTCTTTTACAGGTGTTGGATGACGGACATATCACCGATTCCCAGGGACGAAAGGTTTCCTTTAAGAATACCATCATTATCATGACCTCCAATGCAGGGGCGGAACAGATTATCAGCCCGAAAAAGCTGGGCTTTGAAACCACTCCCGGACAGTTGGATAAAGACTATCAATACATGAAGAACAAGGTTTTGGAAGAGCTGAAAAACCTTTTTAGACCGGAGTTTTTGAATCGTATTGATGAAATCATTGTCTTTAGACCCATCAGTAAGGAAGATATGTCCAAGATTTTGGATATCCTTCTGTCCCAGCTGTATAAGAGGGCAAAGGGCGAACTGGATCTTGGTTTACGCTTAGATAAGGGGGCAAAGGACTTCCTGGTGGAAAAGGGCTATGATCCGAAGTTTGGTGCAAGACCTTTAAAGAGAACCATTCAAACCCAGGTGGAGGACTTACTGTCTGAAGCCATCTTAGAGGGAGAGATTCCACAGGGCTCTTTGGTTACCGTGAAAATGGACAGAAGCGGAGAGAAATTAAAGACCAGCATTAGAAAAAGGAAGGAAGAATGCCAAAAAGTTTAAATCTTTTTTTCTGTAAGGAATGTGGGTATGAGACCATCAAGTGGTTGGGACAGTGTCCTTCCTGTAAGGCCTGGAACTCTATGGTGGAGGCTCCAAAGGAAAGTAAAAAAAGACCGGGGGGAGCAGGCTCTATGCTTCCCCTGAAAAAAGCAGAGGCGAAAAAGCTGGAGGAAATTCCCTTAGATAAGGAAGATCGTATTTCTACCGGCTATGGAGAGCTGGATAGAGTATTGGGAGGTGGCCTGGTGGCCGGCTCCCTCGTTTTATTAGGAGGAGATCCGGGAATCGGAAAATCCACCATTTTCCTCTCCGTAAGCCTGCATTTGGCTTCCAAGGTAGGAAAGAGAGTTCTCTATGTCTCCGGCGAGGAATCGTTAAAGCAGATTAAGCTTAGGGCCAATCGCATGGGAGAAGTGGAAGGGGAGCTTTATTTTCTGTCCGAAAGTAACTTGAATCAACTCTTGGAGGTGGTGGAGGAAAGAGAGATTGATTTTCTGGTGATTGACTCCATCCAAACCATGTTCTTGGAGGAGGTAACTGCCTCTCCCGGTTCCGTCAGTCAGGTGCGGGAATGTACCTCCTTCTTGCTTCGTCTTGCCAAGGAGCGAGGAATTACCATAGCGGTGATTGGTCATGTGACCAAGGATGGAAATGTTGCCGGCCCGAAGATTTTAGAGCATATGGTTGATGTGGTTTTGTATTTTGAGGGAGAACAGAACAGTCAGCTGCGTATTCTGCACGGACAAAAAAATCGTTTTGGTTCCACCAATGAAATTGCCGTTTTCACGATGGAAGAAAAGGGGCTATGCGAGGTGGAAAATCCCTCCGCCCTACTTTTGGCTGGCCGTGCTCTGGACTGCTCAGGATCCATAGTGTCCTGCGGCCTGGAAGGCACCAGACCGATTCTTATGGAGATTCAGGCACTTTTGGTACAGACCAACTTCGGCCTCCCCAGAAGAACCGCAAACGGTATGGATTATAATCGTTTGCATATGCTCCTGGCTGTGATGGAAAGGCGCTTAGGCATTGAGTGCTCTAAGTTTGATGCCTATATCAATATTGCCGGAGGCTTAAAGATTTCGGAGCCTTCCATTGATTTGGCGGTGCTTTTAGCTTTGGTTTCCAGCTATAGAAACCTTTCTATTCCGGAGGATACCATGGTTTTTGGAGAGGTAGGATTGTCTGGAGAGATTCGAGGTGTGAGCCATAGTGAATCAAGAATTGAAGAAGCTGTTCGACTGGGCTTTAGGAGGATCCTGCTGCCGGCTTACCATGCACCGGCACAGGGAAAAAAGAAAGATATTGAACTGATTCCGGTAAAAAATATAAGAGAGGCATTGACAATCTTCAAAAAATAGCATAGAATCATACCGTTGCTTTTTTAAAGCAAAGGGGATTAGTTCAATGGTAGAGCAACGGTCTCCAAAACCGCCGATGGGGGTTCGAATCCCTCATCCCCTGCTACCAAGAAACCCTAGGAATTAAGCCTAAAGTGGCTTGAAACCTAGGGTTTTTGTTTGTTCCTAGAACCTTGCAAATAGATACACAAATCCCGAACCGAACATATCCGCCATGGAGTGTACCAGCACCACCGGCAGGAGATTTTTGATTCTATAGGTATAGAAGTAGTAATACATAAGTCCGAATACCACACCGATAATAAGGGCGGAGGTCATGCCCTGATAGGTGTGGAAGGATATACGAATAATTGTGGAGTAAAGCAGGGTTTGCCATTTGTACTTTTGGTCTACGGTGCCCAGTAAGCCTAAAAAGAAGAATTCTTCGTAGAAGGCATTTAATAAAGCATAGATAATGGCAATGGGGCTTAAGGCGGCTATTTTCCGAAATAACTCAAAGAAATCCATGGAAAGGAGAACTTCCTTGGTGAAGTAGTTATAGCCGTTATCAAAGAGAAGGTAAAGAACGTCTGCACTTAGTCCCATAATAGCTAGTAAAACAAAGTACCAGGGAATTACAGAGAGCTTAAAGCGAAAGGGGATTTGCTTAAAATCAAAGTTACGAACAATCAGATAGAGAAAAACCAAAAGCAGCATAAAGAACTGGAATTGCAGGTTGCTGGAATAGGCTACCCCTTCAGTGGCTGTATCTACAGTTTCCGCTACCGTTTCCGTAATGCTATCCGTATTTTGGCTAAGAAGGATGGGGGAGAGGGGGAAAGCGTAAAACATAGCGGATTTTACAGCATTTAAGCTGTCTTGAAATAGCTGGTTGGAGCGAATAATAAATTCTCCGAATAAAATCAAGCTAATGATGATGACATCATAGAAACGAAGGTTCTTGGTTTTTTCTTTGGGGAAAATGAATTGACGAATAGACATGCTGCTCCTTTCTTTCCGCTAAGCAAAAGGATAGAAAACTTACAGTTCCATCAGTGCATTGCTATTTTAGCCGTATCTTTGCTATTATAGCAAGGAAAAATCTCTTAAAAAGGAGAGGAAAGAGGAAGATTCTATGGCAGGAAGTATTGTAAATATAGAAAAAGGCAGCAAAAGCTTTCAAAATAAAGTTTTGTTTTCCGATGCCCAGTTCTCGATTCAAGAAGGAGAGAAGGTGGCATTAATCGGAAGAAACGGAGGAGGGAAGTCTACTCTGCTTCGGATTATTGCCGGAGAAGAGGAGCTGGATAGCGGAAGCATTGTACGAAGAAGGAGCTTGAAAATCAGCTATCTTACCCAGGAAAGTCATTTTCCGGAGGAGAAGAGTATTTTGGAGGCTCTGGTAGAGAACTTTGCCCTTCGTATGGGAGAGCAGGAAAGAGAGGCCTTTGGAAAGAAGGTTATGCAGGAGATTGGCTTGGAGGATTTCTATTCTCCCTGCAAGATTTTATCCGGAGGACAGAAGAAACAGCTGGCTCTTTTGGCGGCCCTAAACACAGAACCGGATTTGCTGCTTTTGGACGAGCCTACCAACCACTTGGACGAGGAAATGGCGGAGTGGCTGGAGGAAAAATTAAAGCGCTTTAAGGGAGCCATTTTACTGGTGAGTCATGATCGATATTTTTTGGATACGGTTTGTGATGTGATTGTGGAGCTGGAAAGAGAAGGCTTTACTCGCTACGAATGCTCATACTCCTCTTATTTGGAAAGAAAGGCAGAGAGATTCAATATCGAAAAGGCTCAGGAAAGAGCCAGACAAAGTCTGCTTCGGAAGGAATTGGCTTGGGTGCGAAGAGGAGCCAAGGCCAGAACTACCAAACAAAAGGGACGACTGCAACGCTATGAAAAGCTCTCTCAAATGCATGGTCCAACGGAGGAGGAAGAGCTGAGCCTTGCCTCCATTTTCGTGCGTCTGGGGAAGAGTACCATAAATTGTGAAAATCTGAGCAAAAGCTATGGGGATAAGCTTTTGTTTTCTAATTTCAGCTATAATTTTTTACGGAATGATCGTATCGGCATTATCGGGAAGAACGGGGCAGGAAAGTCTACCCTGATGAAGGCAATTTTGGGAGAAATTCCGGTGGATGAGGGAAAGGTGGAAATCGGACAAACCGTGCGGATTGCCTATTTTCGTCAGGAAAATGAAGATTTGCCGGAAAAGGAAAGGGTAATCGACAGCATTAAGGAGATTGCGGAATATCTGCCCACAAAGGAAGGTTTGATTTCCGCCTCCCAAATGGCGGAGCGTTTCCTTTTTTCTCCGGAAATGCAGTACGCCCCCATTGAGAAGCTTTCCGGCGGAGAAAAGAGAAGACTGTATCTACTTCGCATTTTGATGTCCGCCCCCAATGTGCTGTTCCTGGATGAGCCCAGCAATGACCTGGATTTAAGCAGTCTGATTGTTCTGGAGGATTTTTTGGACAGCTTTCCGGGCATTGTTTTTGTGATTAGCCATGACCGATATTTTCTGGATCGTACGGTGAATCGTCTCTTTATTTTTCAGGAAAATGGACAGATTCGCCAGTTTGAGGGAGGCTATACCGACTATCAGGTCCAGCTTTTGAAGGAAAAGGAAGAGGCGGAAAATGTAGAAAAGGGTAGTAAAGCAGAGTCCAAAGAGGATAGAGAAGAAGAAAAGTCTGAGGGGGATAAGAAGAAATCCTGGCAGGGTGCAAGGCTTTTAAAGATGACTTATCAGGAGAAGAAGGATTTTGAGCATATCGAAGAGGAGATTGCCAAATTGGAAGAGGAGCTTGCATTTATTGAAAAGGAAAGTGAATTAAACGGCAGGGACTATGTATATCTTGCGAAACTACAGGAGCAGAAGGAAGAAGCAGAGGGAAAGCTTTTGGAAAAGTATGAGCGCTTCGAGTATTTGACGGAGCTTCAGAAACGAATTGATGCCGGGGAGAAGGTTTAAAGTTCATACAAAGGATTAAGGAAAATATCAAGGAAAAGACCAAGGAAACGACTAAGAGAAAGATTAAGGAAAAGACTAAGGAAAAGACCAAGAGAAAGATTAAGGAAAAGTTCAAGGAAAAGATCAAGAGAAAGATCAAGAAAAGATTAAGCAAACATTTTAAGAACAAATGTTTGCTTTTTTTATTTACAAAACAAATGTTTGGCTTTAGAATAAGAGAAGAAAGGAAGAAGAATGGAGATAGAGCCATGGATGTGTATGGGGAAGTGCGAAAGGAAAGAAAATGTCACTATATGGCCATTGATTTAAAGTCTTTTTATGCTTCCTGCGAGTGCAGAGAAAGAGGCTTGGATCCTATGGATGCTTATTTGGTGGTGGCGGATGGAGAAAGGACGGAAAAAACCATCTGCCTTGCAGTAAGTCCTGCCCTAAAGGCTTACGGTGTTCCGGGAAGAGCCAGACTCTTTGAGGTGGTGGAAAAGGTACGAAAGATCAATTACCAAAGGTCGAAGCTTTACGGAGGACAGCCCCTTGTGGGAAAGTCCTGCTTTGATTCGGATTGTAAAGCCTATCCTTTTTTGGCGGTAAACTATATTACGGCTCCTCCCAGGATGGCTTTATACATGGCCTACAGCAGGCGGGTTTATGAGGTGTATTTGGAATTTGTTTCTAAAGAGGATATTCATGTCTATTCCGTGGATGAGGTTTTTATGGATCTTAAGCCCTATGAAAGAATTTATCAAAAAAGCAGTAGAGTCTTGGCGGAGGAGATTTGCAGAAGAGTTTATGAGGAGGTGGGGATGATTGCCACCGTCGGTTTAGGGGAGAATCTCTATCTGGCCAAGGTGGCTATGGATATCGAAGCAAAACACATGCAAGCCTCTAAGGAAGGGATTCGTTTGGCCATGCTGACGGAGCAATCTTATCGGGAAAGTCTTTGGCAGCATAAGCCCCTCCATGACTTTTGGCGGATTGGACGAGGGATAGAGAATCGTCTGGCTCACTATGGAATCTATACTATGGGGGACATTGCCCTGGCGGCTCTTTCCGGCAGTAAAGAAAAGAAAAATCAGGCTTTGTTATATAAGCTTTTTGGAATACAGGCAGAGCTTTTGATTGACCATGCCTTTGGCTATGAAACTTGCAGGATGGAGGATATCAAGGCCTTTCACAGTAAAAGCAATAGCCTGCATAGCGGGCAAGTTTTGCCTTCTCCCTATGGCTTTTCAGAGGGAAGGATGGTGGCAGAAGAGATGGCGGAGGATTTGGCTTTGGATTTACTGAAGAAAGGGAAGGATTCTGCCTTTGTACAGCTCTATCTCTCCTTTGACGAAGAGAATGGGGGAGAAAGCTATGAGGGGAATCTTGTCCGGAATCATTATGGAAAAAGAGTACCGAAATCTGTCCATGGTCTCTATCATTTTCCGAAAAGAAGCAATCAGGGCAGAGCCTTTCGAGAGGCGGTTTTGGAGATCTATGACAGGATTATGGACAGAAGATTAAGAATTAGAAAGCTCAGTATTTCCGCAGAGGATGTAAGGGACTGTGAAACCTTGCCGGAGGGGCAGCTGGATTTATTTCAACATTTTTTGACCTCGGCTGAGGAAGAGCAGGAGCTTACAGAAAAGAGGCAGTTTCTGGAAAAGGAGGAGAAGGCTAGAGGAGCAGCTTTAGCGGTAATGGAGAAATTCGGAAAGAATGCCTTACTGAAGGGCTACCAGTATCTGGAGGGAGCCAGAGGGAGGGAGAGGAACCGACAGATTGGAGGCCATAGCAGCGGCGTTTCGGACATGGCTTCTATCAGGAGAAAGGAGGAAGCAACTATAGCGAAGAATATAGTGGAAGAAGAGGATTATGAAAGATAGAAAAAAAGAAAAGATAGGAGAAAACTCCTATCAATCCATTTTATATACTACTTATCCCATCCCCCTCCTTCGGAAGAGGATGTCCAAGGAGAGCCGAGCGGCACAATTTGCTCCCTTTGCTGCTCTAAAGGGTTATGAGGAGATGCTGGAGGAGGAAAATCCTAGTCCTTTTTCTGTACCAGTAAGGACTGGATAAATTGCTCTGCTGTTCGTCCTGTGGCGGCTCCTCTTCGGATGGACCAGGCATTGGCCATGGTCAGAAGCTTTTCCTCGGAAATGGAAAGCTTGTATTTATTAGCCAGAGAAAGCACAATTTTTTGATAAAGGGTATAGGCCGGCTTTTGGAAGAGGATGGAAAGCCCAAAACGATCTGCCAAGGAAAGCTTTTCTTCCGTAGTATCGGAATGGTGTAAGTCCTCTTGGTATTCGATATCATTTTTATCGGAAAGATTTTCCTTTACCAAATGTCTTCGATTAGAGGTGGCATAAAGCAGAATATTGTCTGCCCTTCCTTCCAAGCCACCTTCCATGACCGCCTTCAGCAGTTTATATTCCACTTCAAAATTTTCGAAGGAAAGGTCGTCAAAATAAAGAATAAAGAAATAAGGTCTTTCTCTAAGAGCTTGCAAGAGGAAGGGAATTCCCTCCAGATCCTTTTTGAAAAGAGAAACAAAGCGGAGTCCTTTAGAATGGTATTCCTCCAAAAGCGCCTTCATACAGCTGGATTTTCCGGTTCCCGCATCTCCGTAAAGTAAGACATGATTTGCCTTCTTTCCTGCCAAAAAGGCTTCGGTATTCTCTTTTAAGGCGGAAATTTCCTTTTCATAGCCCAGCAGGGTGGAAAATCCGGGATACTTCTGCAAGGGAAGACCTTCCAAACAGTATTCGGAAGAGCCTGTACCGAAAATATTTTCTTTTTCCAAGCTAAAGGCGGAATGACAACGGAAAAGTCCTACACCCTTTTCCTTATATTCCCTTTCCAAAATAGAGGAGAATTCTAAAGCATCCTTTGCTGTTTCCAACTTATTGTTAAAGGAAAGCAGCTGTGCTTCGTAGGAATAGGAGGGAAAGTGCTCTGTCTTTGCTGCTTCGGAAACTTTTCCTCGAAATACGGAATCGATAGCTTTTTGTTCCTTCGGAAAGAAGAAAGACAGGTTTAAATGATAGAGGGAATAGAGGATTTCCATTTCTCTTTGGATAAATTCCGGATGAGAGAAATGACTCCAGCCTCTTTTTTCGGCAGATAAACTTAGAGAATTTTCGTCCTGCAAAAGAAAATCGGCAAGAAAAATATGCCAAAGGTTTGTTCCCTTTGGCATATTGGAATAGTTTTGAAAGAGACGGGAGAGGGCAGAATAGGGAGCATCGTCCCTTAAATCCTGTACAAAATCTGTTTCTAAAAGATTTCGGTAAAACAATAATTCTTCCATTCTTTCTAAATTCATCCCTTGTACTCCTATTCTTTATTTACTGAAAAAACTTGACGGTAGATATTTTCTATTTTTTATTAAATGATAGATTTCTCTAATTAGACTTGCTTTTTCCGGAACTGCTCTTGCTGTTATCGTGAGAGGAATTCTTTTCCGAACTATTCTTGGAAGAGCTCTTTTCGGAGCTGTTCTTTTCGGAATTATCACCGGTATGATTTTTGGAAGAACCGTTTTTTTCTGAGCTTCTTTCCTCCTCTTTATTGCCTGACTTACCGTTATGTGTGTTGCTCTTACTATCTTTGTTTTTACTGTTTTCGTTCTTGCTATCTTCGTCCTTAGCCGCTTCTTCATCCGCCTTGGTTTTCGGGTAAGGAGATTCTTCTAAAGTGAAGTTGCCGGTAACCTGATTTCCCGATTTATCAGAAACATACACGGTAAGTCCATTACTTTTCATGGAAAATGTTACCTTGCCGCTAGCTTCATCAATGTTGGTGGGTTTAAGATTGTCTCCATCCTTATCAATTCCGTAAATTGTGGCATAATCCACTCCGGACTGATCATCGGTAACGGTAAACTCAACATATCCGGAGCCGAGAACAACATTATCCTCATCAATGACGGGGGGATTTTCGTCAAAACTATTGATTTGGGTATTGCTGACTTGCATCATCCCGTTGATGGATTTTGCGGAAATTCGAAGATTTCCATTTCCGGTAAGAGAAATGATGTAATTTTGATTTTCCTTTGTGAAATTTTGCTCTTTTCCCTCTAATTTTGCGGTGAACTCTTTAATAGGAAGAACGGAATCCACATGAACCAAAAGTGTTCGTACAGCAGGATCATCCGTTTCCGTAGCTTCATTCACCTTTAACTTCGGGGTAGCCAAAACAAAAAACAAAATAATGGAATTAATCACCAGATAAGGCAGGACATAATGTAGAAGTATGGAAAGGAAGCCGGACTTCTTTTTCTGCGACCCTTTGGAACTTCTATAATCTTTTTGGTTGGACATGTTTTTCTCCTCAGCTTTTTCTAGATACTACGGCAAGAAAGTATACCAAATCTTCCTTTTGCTTACAAGATAACTTCTATGCAATTAGGACTTCCTATCGAAATTGTTAAGAAATAGCGCTGCATTCGCCGAATTTAAAGAGCACTGTCAAAATCTTTGATAATGAACATTTTCAAAGATGTTCCCAAAGACATTCCCAAAGACATTCCTTTTGAACCCTAGGCAAAAGAGAAAGAGAATGTTAGAATGAAAAGACTAATCTTGGAGGGGTGTTATGAAATTTGATACGAAAAGAGATATAAAAAGGCTGCTTGGCGTTTTGGCGGGAGCCACCTTGTTGGCTTTAAACTTGAAAACCTTCGTTTCTGCGGGAGGACTTTTTCCGGGAGGAGCTACAGGACTTACGGTTCTCTTGCAAAGAGTGGCATTACGCTATTTTAATTTAGCGCTTCCATATTCTGTACTGAATATCATTATCAATATCATTCCGGTCTATATCGGTTTTCGGTATGTGGGAAAGAAATTCACAATCTTATCTTTGATTATGATTTTGTTCACAGGCTTTGTAACGGATAGTGTGAATTTACAGCCCATTACCTCCGATATGCTTTTAATTTCTATTTTCGGAGGAATCTTAAATGCCTGTGCCATTACGCTTTGTCTCAGGATGGATGCTACCTCCGGAGGAACGGATTTTATCGCGATTTATCTGTCTCAGAAAAAGGGAGTGGACACTTGGAATTTGATTTTCTATTTTAACGCCGCCCTTTTGGCCGTTGCCGGATATCTTTTCGGTTGGGAGAAGGCGTTATACTCCATCATTTTCCAATATGTGTCTACACAAACCATTTCCGCACTTTACAGAAATTATCAAAAGCTTACGCTTTTTGTGATAACGGACTATCCCAATGAAATAGCGGCGGGAATCCATGAGGTCTGTCATCACGGCGCCTCTATTATGCACGCCATGGGAGCATTTGAAAGAAAAGACCATTATATGGTGTATTCCGTGATTTCATCAGCGGATATCAAGAAGGTAAAGATGAAGATTAACGAAATTGATCCCAAAGCCTTTATGAATACGATTCGTTCTAAGGATATTACCGGGCATTTTTATATGAAGCCCAAGGATTAAAAGAGCAGGACATAATATTTCGATTTGAAGGAGAAAGATTAAAAGAGTAGGAAATCACATTTCGATTTGAAGGAAAAGGATTAAAAGAGTAGGAAAGCATATAGAAAAGCATATAGGAAATTATAGTAGATAAAAAGGGAGAAGAAGTACTTATGAAAAAGCAGTATCAGAATATATTTTTGGATTTGGACGGAACCATTATGGATTCCGGATCCGGAATCATGAAGTCGGTGCAATATGCCTTGGATCATTTTTCCTTGCCCAATGAACCGGAAGAAAAACTGAGACGATTTGTGGGGCCTTCTTTGCAGGATTCTTTCATGAGATTTTACGGGTTTTCCGAAGAAGAGGCGAAGAAAGCCATTTCCTATTATAGGGAATACTATCCCGAGAAGGGAATGTATGACGCCTTTTTATATCCCGGGATGGAGGAATGCATGAAGAAGATGCATGAAGGAGGGAAGAAGCTGGTGCTTTTAACCTCTAAGCCTCTGTTTTTTGCCACACAAATCATGGCCCACTTTGGTCTATCCCCTTATTTTTTCCTGGAAATCGGCACAGAGCTTAAGGAACAACATTCGGACAAGAGCTTCCTGATGGAGCGAGCCATAGAAAAGGGCGGTTTTCAAAGAGAAGATTGTCTTATGGTAGGAGATACCATTTACGATATTCAAGGAGCGAAGGATGCAGGAATCGACTCTGTGGCAGCGCTCTACGGCTATGGAGAACGAAAAGAAATCGAAACGGCAAATTATTCCATTGAAAAGCCTTTGGATTTGTTGAATATTGTATTTTAGATATTCTCTATTTACTCAGTGTACCCGCTGCTGCATGAAGAGGGAAAATTATGGCATGAAAGCGGTAAAATTATATCTACAGTTTAAGAAGAAAGGATGTATATGAAAAGAAATCTTTGGAAATGGCTGTTACTTTGTCTTCTTTGCATTGGCCTTTTTGCCTGTACCAAGGGCGGAAAGAGCTCTACGGAAGCGAAGAAGGAATCTACTCCTTCTGTAGAAGAGAAAAGCTCCTCAGTAGAAAGCACTGAAAATGCGGAAGAATCCAAGGCAGAGGATAAGAGTGAGACAGGAGAAGGTCCGACGATTTTAAGCCTTAAGGGACCCACCACCATCGGTCTTGTGCATTTGATGGAAAAAAGTGAAGAAGAAAAACTTCCTTATCAATTTCAAATGGAAGCAAGCCCGGATGCTTTACTTCCGGAGTTTGTATCCGGTAAGGGACAGATTGCCACAGTTCCGGCCAATATGGCGGCAGTTTTATATCAAAAGCTGGACAAGGACGTGGAAGTCTTGAATATTAATACCTTGGGAATCTTGTATGTTATTACCGGAAATGAGGAGGTAAGCAGCATTGCGGATTTAGCCGGAAAGGATATTTATATGCCGGGACAGGGAGCCACACCGGAGTATGTGCTTCGCGCCCTGCTTGCCAAGAACAATGTGGAGGGAAATCTTAACTTTGTAACGGAACCCGCCGAGGCGGTAGCGCATTTGCAGAAGAATCCCAACAATGTGGCGATTCTTCCGGAGCCCTTTGCCACTGCAACCCTTTTACAAAACAGTAATTTACAAAGAAAAATCTCAATTACAGAGGAGTGGAAGAAGTCCTTTGACGGAGTGGAGTTGCCTACAGCAGTAACCATTGTCAGAAAGTCTTATGCCGAGGAACATCCTGAAATTGTAAAGGCTTTTCTGGAGGAGGAAAAGGAAAGCATTGCCGCTGTGGAAAAGGATGTTCAGAAGACTGCGGAGCTTGTGGTAAAACAGAGAATTTTAGAGAAAGAAGCTTTGGCAGCCAAGGCTATTCCAAACTGTAATATTCATTTCATTGACGGAGAAGAGATGAAGAAAGCTTTGGAGCAGTATTATCAAGTTCTTTTTAAGTCCAATCCTAAGTCTGTGGGAGGAGCCTTACCGGAAGAGGGCTTTTATGCTCAGTCTTAGATAGTAGGGAAGTGACAGTTCTTTTTAAAAGCCATAGCCTGGATATAGAAAAGAACGAAATGGATTCCGATTATTAGGAAGGAAAGAATGTGAAGCAATGGCGTAAAGCGGGAATTATACTATTTTGGATGCTTCTATGGGAATTGTTTGCCAAATTGGTGAACAATTCCTTTCTTTTGGTTGGCCCCATGGAAAGTGCTAAAGCCTTAAGTCGACTATTGCAGCAGCAGGAATTCTACGGAATCCTGTGGAAAAGCTCTCTGGGGATTCTTTCGGCTTATCTTTTTAGTTTTCTCCTGGCTTTGATACTTTCTTATCTTTCCTATAGAAATTCTCTGTTGGAGGATTTTTTAAAGCCGGGGGTTTTTGTGTTAAGAAGCTTACCGGTGGCCAGTTTCATTATTATTCTTTTGTTCTTTCTGGGAAGGGACAAGCTTTCCTTCACCATAAGCGGCTTTATGTCCTTTCCGATTTTCTATATTAACCTGCTGGAGGGTTTTCATAAAACAGACCGTAAATTACTGGAAATGGCGGAGGTCTTTCATTTTTCCCTATATAGAAGACTTCGGTATATTCATCTGCCGGCAGTATATCCCTTATTGCTTGGGGCAGCGAAATTAGCCATGGGACTTTCCTGGAAAAGCGGTATTGCGGCGGAGCTGATTGGGCAAGTGGGAAAAAGTATAGGCTATCAGTTGATGGAGGCCAAGGTGGGCCTGGAAATGGCGGACGTCTTTGCCTGGAGCATCGTGATTATAGCTTTGTCTCAGTGCTGGGAAATTCTGGTCATACTGCTGATTAAGGCTTTGTGCAGGAAGGGATGTGTGTAATGGAAATTCGAATTGAAAATGGGGAGAAGTGCTTTGGAGAAAAAATCCTTTTTTCCGATTTTTCCTGCCAAATGGATTTCCACAAACATTCTCTTTATAGAATTTTCGGTGAATCCGGAAAGGGGAAGACCAGCTTGCTGCGGATTTTGGCTTCTCTGGAAAAACTGGATCGGGGGGAGCTTCAGTTTCTCTTTGGGGAGGCCGCCGGGGGTGAGGGGAGCTTTAAGGTATCCATGCTTTTTCAGGAAAATCGACTGCTGGAAAAATGTAGCGGATTGGAAAATCTTCAAATTGCCTTACCCATGCTGTCAAAAAAAGAAATTCTGACAGAAATGGCTGTTTTTTTCGAAGAAGAAGATTTTCGGAAAAAAGTTGAAAAATATTCCGGTGGAATGAAGAGACGCTTAAGCTTTCTAAGAGCAATGCTTTTTCCCTTTGACTTCCTGCTTTTGGACGAACCCTTTACCGGTTTGGATGAGGAGAACAGGAAGAAACTGGAGGAGTATCTGCTTTCTCATCAAAGTAGACGCCCGGTAATCTTTGCCAGCCATGAAAACCCATTGTTATGGAAGGATTACGGGACTATCGCTTTATAAATACAAGGGGAGTTGTGGCTAAAAAACTTAAATTCGACCTTGCAAATACTTAAAAAGAAAAACTGTAAAGAAAATTTTATGAAATGGCAGAAAACTTGTAACACATGAAGAAAGACTTTTGTCTATACTTTTGATAGCGAATAGACAAAAGGAGGTTTCTATGAAAGCGAAATCATTTTTAAAAGGAATGGCAGTGTTTATGAGTATTATGGCGGTTTCCGCATTTTCCGCCTTTGCAGCAGGAAACAAGGCAGAAATCGGTTCGGTGAATTTACAGATTGACAGTTCGGATATCGAAATCGGCTCGGCTGCAAAGAAGATTTCCGTAAGTAGCGGAGATGACGGCTTCACCATTCAAAATGATGAAGGAACCGCTTTGAATATGCAGGGAAATGTTTGGAAAAGTAACACGACTCCCCAGTTCAAGGTAATTTTAAAGGCGGATTCCGAGCATAAGTTCAACACCAACAATTTAAAGACTGCGAATTTTTATAAATTTAGCGGAGCTGAGGTAGGATTTGTAAAGGCTACAGGTACTGCAAATTCCATCACCCTCACCATCAAAACCAAGAAGCTGAAGGCAAATCCCGGTGACTTGACAGTAGGAGATGTAAGCTGGAGAGATGAAAACGGTGTGGCAGAATGGTCCAGCGTGGATAATGCGGAAAAATATCTGGTAAAGCTCTATAGAGGAAGCCAGTTTATCACCAGCGGAGAAACTACCGGAACCAGCTATGATTTTCGCTCTGCGATTACCCAGAACGGAAACTACAGCTACAAGATTAGAGCCTATGCTTACGGAAGCTATGGTGACTGGGTAAGCTCTGAAGAGCTGGAGATGAGAGCAAGCTCTTCTCAGGGAGGTACGGAGAACGGACGTTGGATTTTAGATGCACATGGTTGGTGGTTCTTAAATCCGGATCGTTCTTATCCTGCCAATACCTGGAAGATGATTAACGGAAAGTGGTATTATTTCAATAAGTCCGGTTATATGAAGACCGGTTGGGTGCAGACCAACGGAATTTGGTATTATCTTGGTGCAGACGGTGCCATGCTGACGAATACCAGAACTCCCGATGGATACTATGTAAATCAAAGTGGTGCATGGGTGGCATAAGGCCAAAAGAATCATAAAAAATGCAAAAGTTATAGCAGATATAATGAAAAGTTTCTTGACAGAGAAATAAGCCTATGGGATAATCCCTTCAGATTTTTTCAAGGAGGAAAGGGTTATGCAGAACATTTGGCTGGCAATTATTATGATTCTTGCAGTCATTATTGTCTTACACGATAATGTTTGTTTGCGTAACGCCACTTTGGAAAGATAAAGACATGATTTGAGCCTTTAGCCTTACAGCGTTACGCTGTAAGGCTTTTTCAATGAAACGGGAGAGAAAATGAAATTATCAGGGGCAAGGCTATTAATTGAAGAGTTGATTCATCAGGGGGTGGATACCGTATTCGGCTATCCCGGAGGCGCAGTTTTACAGATTTATGATGAGCTGTATAAGTGTAAGGATCGGATTCATCATGTTCTTACCGCCCATGAGCAGGGGGCATCCCATGCTGCAGACGGCTATGCCAGAGCCAGCGGCAAGGTAGGCGTGGTTATTGCGACTTCCGGTCCGGGAGCAACCAACCTTGTAACCGGTATTGCCAACGCCTATCTGGATTCCGTACCTATGGTTGCCATTACCGGTAATGTGGCCACGGAAGCACTGGGAAGAGACAGCTTTCAGGAGGTGGATATCGTATCCATTACCCAGCCTGTAGTAAAGCATAACTTTATGGTTAAGGATGTTACGGAGCTGGAGCAGACGATTAAAGAGGCTTTTCAGATTGCCAATTCCGGCAGAAAAGGTCCGGTGCTCATTGATATCCCCAAGGACGTACAGATTAGTGAATGTGAATACGGGGTGGCCGTTCTTCCGAAGATGCCGGATAAGCCGAAGCTCCCCTATGATCAGGAAGGAGTCATTGCCTTACTGAGTCAGGCGAAGAAGCCGTTAATTTATGCCGGCGGCGGTGTTACGGCGGCTAAGGCCGAGAAAGAGCTGATTGCTTTGGCGGAGAAGCTGAATATTCCGGTTACCGTCAGCATTATGGGAAGAACCGCATTTCCCGATTCCCATCCCTTGAGTCTTGGCTTAGTGGGAATGCACGGAAGCTATGTGGCGGCAAAAACCCAGTCGGAATGTGATGTGTTATTGGCTTTGGGTGTTCGTTTTTCAGACCGTGCCACCGGAAATATTGCCCGTTATACACAAAATTGCAAAGTTATCCATGTGGACATCGATAAGGCGGAAATCGGAAAGAACATAAGCCCGGATTATTCCGTACAGGGGGATGTGAAGAAGTGGATTAAAGAAATTCTTCCAAAGCTGAAGGAACAAAAGCATCCTAAGTGGTGGGAAGAAATCCATGGATTTGAAAAAACCAAGAGTAAAGTGGAGGGAGATTTCCATCCAAAGCACATCTTGGAGACCTTACGGAAGTATACGGAAGATGACACGGTGGTGGCTACCGATGTAGGACAGCATCAGATGTGGACAGCACAGTACTATCGTTTTGAAAAAGGCAGAACCTTCCTAAGCTCCGGCGGATTGGGAACCATGGGCTATGGCTTAGGAGCAGCCATTGGAGGGTGCTTTGGAAGAAAGAAGGCCCATACCGTTTTGATTACTTCCGAGGGATCCTTCGGGATGAACTGTAACGAGCTGTGTACAGCAGTTCATGAGAATTTGCCGATTACCATTATCCTGATGAACAATCGTGTTTTGGGTATGGTGAGGCAGTGGCAGACAGCCTTTTTCGGAAAACGTTATTCCGAAACGGTTCTGGATAGGGCTACGGACTTCGTAAAGCTGATGGAAGCTTACGGCGGTAAGGGCTTTAACGCCAAAAACTGCAAGGAGTTGGAAGATGCCTTAAAGGAAAGAGAGCATTATAAAGGTCCGATTTTGATTAACTGCACCATTAATCCGGATGAGAAGGTGCTTCCGATGATTCCTCCCGGAAAATCCGTGGATGATATTATTTTATAAGGAGGGGGGAAAGATGAAGAAGTTTACCATTGACCTGTTTGTAAACAACCGCTTCGGCGTTTTGAACCGTATTACAGGACTTTACTGTAAAAGAGGGTACAATATCGAATCCATCCAAGCCGGCCCTACAGAAATTCCCGGATGTACCAAGATTGAAATCGTTTCCACCGGGGATGACTATATGCGTTCTCAGGTAATTTCTCAGCTGGAGAAGTTATATGATGTACGGAAGGTGGACCTCCTTTCGGAGATGGATGGTGAATAAAGTCGTGAAATGCCGGAATACGGCTTCACAATAGAGAGGCGGAACAGTGCTTCGAGGAAAGTCCCTGCATTTGTTCCAAGGGATCCCCTTAGGGGGAAATGTATAGAAGGAGAGAAAACAATGGCTATTATGTACTATGAGAAGGATTGTGACTTACAGTTATTAAACGGTAAGAAGGTTGCCGTGATCGGTTATGGCTCTCAGGGTCATGCTCATGCCCTGAATTTACGGGACAGCGGTGTGGATGTAGTCATCGGTCTTTATGAAGGTTCCAAGTCTGCTGATAAGGCAAGAGAAGACGGCTTTACCGTATACAACACAGACGAGGCTGTAAAGAAGTCCGATATTATCATGATTTTGGTAAATGACGAGAAGCAGGCTAAGCTTTACAAGGATCAGATTCAGGCAAATTTAAGTGAAGGTAAGACTCTTGCTTTTGCTCACGGTTTCAACATTCATTATCACGCTATTGTTCCTCCAAAGAATGTAAATATCATCATGGTAGCACCAAAGGGACCCGGACACACCGTTCGTTCTCAGTATGTAGATGGAAAGGGTGTTCCCTGTCTTGTAGCTTGTGAGCAGGATTACTCCGGAAACTCTATGGATGTGGCTAAGGCTTATGCAGCCGCTATCGGCGGTGCAAGAGGCGGAATCTTAGAGACAACCTTTAAGGAAGAGACAGAGACAGACCTTTTCGGAGAGCAGGCAGTACTTTGCGGTGGCGTTTGCGCTTTGATGGAGGCGGGTTTCAATACTCTTGTTGAGGCAGGTTACAAGCCGGAAAATGCATATTTCGAGTGTGTACATGAGATGAAGCTGATCGTAGACCTGATTTTCAATGCGGGATTTGAGGGAATGCGTTATTCCATTTCCGATACAGCAGAGTACGGCGATTACACCGCAGGACCAAAGATTATCGGTGAGGAAGCAAAGAAGGCAATGAAGCAGATTCTTTCCGACATTCAGGATGGAACTTTTGCGAAGGATTGGATTTTGGAGAACCAGGCAGGAAGACCTCACTTCTTAGCAATGAGAGAGGAACATGCAGAAACCTTGGCTTCCAAGACAGGTCAGGATTTACGTCAGAAGATGGGATGGAAGCAGGTTCAGGATTTGGATCAAGCGAGATAATTGCCCTAGGCCAGCGGCACATTTTGTGCCGCTTTTTTTAAAAGAAAAAGGAAGTAGAAAGATGGAATTAACATTGGATCGGGTATATCAGGCAGCCCATGTTTTAAAGCCCGTAATACATAAGACGGATTTGGTACATGCAACAAGAATTCAAACAGATTGTGATTTATACTTAAAGACGGAAAACTTACAAAATACCGGTTCTTTTAAGATTCGAGGGGCTTACTTTAAGATATCCACCCTATCCGAGGAAGAGAGAAAAAAGGGAGTTGTAGCCTGCTCCGCAGGAAATCATGCCCAAGGAGTGGCTTTGGCTGCTCAGGCCAGCGGCACCAAGTCCACCATCTTTTTACCGGCCATTGCCCCTATTTCCAAAGTGGAGGCTACCAGAAGCTACGGGGCCAGTGTGAAAATGATAGACGGTGTTTATGACGATGCCTATGAAGCGGCGGTGAAATTCCAGGAGGAGCATGGATCTGTCTTTATTCATCCCTTTAATGATGTGGATGTTATGGCAGGACAGGGGACTATCGGAATGGAAATCTTGGATCAGCTGGAGGACGCGGATGCGGTAGTCGTTCCTGTAGGCGGAGGCGGACTCATTTCCGGTATTTCCTTTGTAATTAAGAAATTAAATCCAAAATGTAAGGTGTACGGCGTACAGGCACAGGGCGCGGCTTCCATGGTGCAGGCGGTGAAGGATCATCATCTGGAGAGTCTGGAAGAAGTACATACCTTTGCGGATGGTATTGCGGTAAAATCTCCGGGCAGCTTAAGTTATGCCATGGTAGAAAAATATGTGGATGAGCTGGTGACGGTTACAGACGATGAAACTGCCGCAGCGATTTTAACTCTTATGGAAAGACAAAAAATTGTTTCCGAGGGTGCGGGAGCGGTTTCCGTAGCGGCAGTCCTTTTCAATAAGATTCCGGTAAAAGGCAAAAAGGTCGTTGCGGTTATTTCCGGCGGAAATATCGATGTGAATATCCTGGCCCGTGTAATTAACCGTGGTCTATTAAAAACCGGAAGAAAAGCAAGTCTTACCATTCCTCTTTTGGACAAGCCCGGACAGCTGGAAGAAGTTTCCAAGATTATTGCCGAGCAGGGAGCCAATGTGACCAAGGTGGATCACAATAACAATGTGGAGGATTCCGACATTAACGGATGTCATCTGACCTTACAGATTGATACCAGAGACTTTGCCCATATTGAGCAAATCAAGCAAGCTTTTATTCAAAGAGGATTTACTATTCTTTAGAGCGTTGAAAGAGTTTATCCAGGGATTGGAAAATAGAGTAGGAGGAAAGATGACAGGAGCTGCTGCCATTGTAAAATGTTTGGAGTTGGAAAAGGTGGACTTTGTCTTCGGCTATCCGGGGGTAGCAATATGCCCCTTTTATGATAGCTTGGAAGACAGCGAGATTCGGTCAATTTTGGTGCGTACGGAACAAAATGCAGCCCACGAAGCCAACGGGTATGCCAGAATCAGCGGAAAGCCGGGAGTTTGTGCAGTAACCTCCGGCCCGGGTGCCACCAACATTATCACGGGAATTGCCACTGCCTTTGCAGACAGTATTCCTTTGATTGTAATCACAGGACAGGTGGAGAGTGCTTTACTGGGTTCCGATGTCTTCCAGGAGGCGGATATTTGCGGTGCCTGTGAATCCTTTGTCAAATACAGCTATACTGTACGAAATGTAGAGGAAATTCCGAAAATTTTCAAGGAAGCCTTCCACATTGCCATGACCGGAAGAAAGGGGCCGGTTCTCATTGACATTCCTATCGATGTACAAAATGCTTCTCTTCGGAAGTTCCAGTATCCGGAGGAGGTTAAGATGAGAACCTATAAGCCCACAGTACAGGGAAATCCGGTGCAGATTAAAAAGATGTTCCAGAGATTGGCGGTCACAAAGCGTCCTATTCTCTGTGTGGGCGGCGGTGTGCATCTGGCAGATGCAAAGGAGAGGGTTCGGGCATTTTCCAAGAAATTCAATATCCCGGTGGTTTGTACCATGATGGGACTTGGTGTAATGGAGGAAACTGATCCCCTTTTCTTCGGTATGGTGGGAAATAACGGAAAGCCCTACGGAAATAAGGCCATGAATCATGCGGACCTTATCATTATGATGGGTGCAAGAGTAGCAGACCGTTCTATCAGTCAGCCGGACTTGATTACCGATAATAAGACTTTGATTCACATCGACGTGGACCCTGCGGAAATCGGAAAGAATGCAGGACCGGAGATTCCTTTGGTGGGAGATATTGCCAGTGTGCTGGATGCCTGTTTGGAGGAAGAGGGAGAATTCAGTTATGCCCCATGGATTTCCGAATTGGAGAGTATTAAGGGAGAAATTCAAAAAGTTCTTCAGAAGAAGAAAGAAGAGGGCATGGCCAAGAATAATCTGGTTCATCCCGAATATTTCCTGGAAGAGCTGAACAAGCAGTTGAATCAGGACGCGGTTTATGTAGCCGATGTAGGACAGAATCAGCTGTGGTCCTGTGCCAATTATCAAATGAAAGACGGGCGCTTCCTTACTTCAGGCGGTATGGGTACCATGGGATATTCTACGCCGGCAGCTATCGGTGCTTACCTTGCCAATCCGAAGAAACAGGTGGTGGCAGTCATGGGAGACGGTTCCTTCCAGATGAGCATGATGGAATTGGCTACCATGAAACAATATAATATCCCCATTAAGCTGATTGTCTTCCATAATGGAGTATTGGGCTTGGTTCACCAATATCAGCACAAAACCTATCATGACCGTTTCACCATGGTGGATCTTACAGGAAATCCCGACCTTTCCATTTTGGCTAAGGCCTACGGACTTTCCTATGATGCCATTTCAAAAAATGAGGAAGTTTCTTCTAAGATCACTGCGTTCCTTAGCAAGAAGGAAGGCGGAATTTTAGAAGTGTATATTGACAGTCATGAGGTAGTGTGATGAAAAAAATATATTCTATTTTGGTGGAAAACCAGTCCGGTGTTTTGGCAAAGGTTGCAGGATTGTTCTGGAGAAGATGCTTTAATATCGATTCCTTGACTGTAGGAGAAACTGAGGATCATTCCGTTTCCAACATGGTGATTGTCTCCAGCGGCGAGAAAAAAACACTGGAACAGGTAGAAAAGCAGCTGAATAAAAAGCTGGATATTATTAAGGTTCGTACCTTTACGGAGACCCAGGGGATTACCAGAGAATTGCTTTTGGTAAAGCTCCGTTATAATCGGGAAAACCGAAAGGATATTATGGAAAACTGTCAGATTCTGGGGGCTAAGATTCTGGAGCTTAGTAAGAATCAGATGGTGATTGAAATGTGTGATACTCCGGAAAGAATCCAGATGTTTCTTGACACTTTAAAGACAGTGAGCATTTTGGAATGTGCCAGAACCGGAACCTTGGCGATGTTAAAGCTGTCGGAAGGAAATGCCTAAGAGGAGAAGAGGCAGAAATTCCGGATTATAAGAAAAAAATAATAATTTTTCCATAGAACAGGGAGAAAAACAGGAAGAAAATAAAAAAGAAGCCATAGAGTATTTCTTGAATTTTCACAAAAGATTTGCGATAATATCAAAGATGTTCAATTGTTTTCCACAGAAAAGGAGATGTACAATGAAAAACGTATCAACAACAAATGCACCGGCAGCTATCGGACCTTATTCTCAGGGCTATGTTGTAGGAAATTTAGTATTTGCTTCCGGACAGATTCCTGTAGATCCTGCTACAGGAGAGATTGCAGGACCGGACATCGCAGCACAGGCTGAGCAGAGCTGCAAGAATGTTAAGGCTGTAATCGAGGCAGGCGGAAGTGATATTTCCAAGGTTTTCAAGACCACTTGTTTCCTTGCTGATATGGCTGATTTTGCTACCTTTAACAGCATTTATGAGAAGTACTTTACTTCCAAGCCGGCACGTTCTTGCGTGGCAGTAAAGACCTTACCAAAGAATGTTCTTTGCGAAATCGAGGCTATTGCGGAGATCTAATATGAAATTTTATTCCTATGAATATTTATTAAGTAGGATAGAAGTGACCAACTGGCTGCAAATCACCTTTGCAGCCATTTCGGCACTTCTATTGTTGTTTGCACTTATTATGTCTTTTCGAGACAAAAAAACCACTAAGTATAGAGAGTTATCCTTAATTGCTTTACTTTTGGTGCTTGTGACAATTTCTGTACATATTAATAACTATCAAAGTCATAAAAGAATTGATGATCAATACAGCACTGCTCTAAGAGTGATTGAGCAGGTAGCTGTTCTATTGGAGGAAGATAAAACGGACTTGTATATCAATACCCAGGCTGCAAGAGATGGAGCGATTATTAAGACCAAAGAAGATCAGTTTTACCGTATTATTTCTGTGGATGAAAACGTACTTTTGGAAAAAATGGATGTGTATAATCCTCAGATAGAAATTGTGGATGTGGAGAAGTAGAAAATAGTATCTTAAAGTATTAAGCAGAATTAAAGGGTCATAAGGTCTTGATGTAATTTTGAGGAGAAGTAGATGATTGTGTCTTATATAAATATTGCCATTAAATTGGCAATGGGACTTTTGTCCATTGTAATGGTCATAAATTATACCGGAAAAGGAAATTTAGCTCCTTCTTCTGCCAGCGACCAAGTACAGAATTACGTTCTTGGTGGCATTATCGGTGGTGTGATATATAATGAGAACATAGGGCTTTTACAATATTTTATTATTTTATTGATTTGGGTTTGCCTTGTTTTGAGCTTAAGATGGCTAAAAACCAATAGTGCCTTTTTCAAAAAAGCCATAGATGGGGAGCCGAGTTTGTTGATTAGCAGAGGGAAACTGGATACAGAGGCTTGTAGAAAGGCAGGGCTTACTGCTCACGAAATTATGTTTAAGTTACGAAGCAATAATATCTATAGTATTCGAAACGTTAAGCAAGCGGTACTGGAGCAGAACGGACAGCTAATTGTAGTAATGTCGGGGGAAGAAAACCCAAGATACCCTCTGGTTACGGATGGAACAATTCAGGTTCAGGCTTTGGATAGTATTGATAAGACAGAGGAATGGCTTTTGGAAAGACTAAAGGAACAGGGAGTAGAATCGATTTCTGATGTATTTTTAGCTGAATACGAAAATGGAAATCTGAACATTGTCCTTTATTAATAAAAAAATAAGGAGGAGATTATGAGGTGTAAAGTTTGCGGTACGGAAGTAAAAGAAAATCAACGGTTTTGTCCTACCTGTGGCTTATTGATTGACCTTTCTTTCTCCCCCTTTCAAAACATTGAAGTTCAGCCGGAGCCGGAGAAGGATGAAGAACCTGAATTTTTAAAACAACAGATGCTGGCACAGGAAGAGGCGGAGAGCGAGGAAGAGTCTGTGGAAAATCTTCCTTTGAAGAAAAATGTTGATGAATTCCTGGAGGAACAAAAAGAGGCCGGAGAGTTGGAATATGCACCGGAGGAAGAGCCTATTCAGGAAAATTCTGTTCAGGATAATTTGGAAAAAGATATACCTGAACAGGAAAAGCTTGAGCAGAGCTTGTCTACACAGGAGATTTTGTCTCAAGAAGAACTTTCACAGGAAGAACTCTCACAGGAAGAAGTTTTAGAGGAAGATGTTTCACAGAAAGAACTTGAGGAGAAAGCTGTACAAGCAGAGGCTGTAAAGGAGTCTGTAGCTTCGGAAGAGAAAGAAGAAACCGATACAGCCGCTCTTTCAAAAGAACAGGAAGAAACCGGTACCGATACACTTTCAGGGGAAAAGGAAGAAACCGATACAGCTGCTCTTTCAAAAGAGCAGGAAGAAATCGATAGAGATGCTCTTTCAGAGGAACAGGAAGAAGCCAGCTTCATTGAAGCCTTTTTCCGGGAGAAGGAAGAGCATGGGGAAGAAGAGTCTCAGCCGGAAGAAACTCAGGTACAGGAATCTATACAAGAGGAAGCGGAACAAGAAGGACTGAAAGAAGAGACATCGGAACAAGAAATATCGGCACAAGAGGAAGCCGGAATACAAGAATTTGTACCGGAGGTATTTACTGAGGAAGATTCTCATGGAGATGAGCTTCAGGAGAAAGAGCCTCAAAAGGATGAGTCTCAAGAGGATGAGCCTCAAGAGGATGAATCTCAAGAGGATGAGTCTCAAGAAGATGAGTCTCAAGAAGATGAGTCTCAAGAAGATGAGCTTCAAGAGAAAGACCCTCAAGAGGAAGAGTCTCAAGAGGAGGAAGGTCCTTTAGAAGACGAGTCCATTACCCTTATTGAAAGAGGACTTTTCCGGGAAGAAGTGCAGGAAGATGAAGAAGAGCCGGAGGAGAAAATCCTTTCCTTACAGGAAAAACGTAAGGAAATGGAGGAAAAGCTGGCTTTTGAGGGGGAAATTCCTGATGATCCTGATGATTTCCAGGATAAGGCAGCCATTCCTCCAACCTCAGTGGGAGAATGGAAAAAGGGCTGGCAGAAATGGAAGAAGGCAGCTCCTTTAGCAATTATTCCCGTTTTGGGCATTGCATATATTTGTTATCAAAACTTGCCTGCTACCCAATATGATAACTTACTGAAGAAGGGAACAAAGCTGGTTCAGTCTGAAAAGGGAGACGAGGCGATAGCTCTTTTAGAAGGAATGCCCTCTAACCTTACGAAGAACAGAAAATATTATCTTCTTTTGTCAGAGGCCTATGGAAAGGCCGGTAGACATCAGGAGGCGGTAAAGGCATTGGAAGAAGCGAAGAAGCTCTACCCGGAGGATACAGAGGTTCAGACAGCATTGTCTCTTCTGGATCCCAAGGTGGAATCGGATTTGCAGGGAGACAGTTTTACCGACCCTGTGGAGATCAGCTTAAAAAGCAGTGGAAAGAAAATCATTTACAGCATAAGTGGAGGAAAAGAGGATATTCAGAATGAGGAATATCTTGCTCCGATAAAGCTGAGTCGAAACGGTAATTACACTTTGACAGCCTATGCACAAGCCAGTGACGGCAGTATGGGAGAAAGCTACAGTAAGAGCTTTAGCATTAGTTTGGATCCGGAGAAGTATCATCTGTCCCAGTTTGTAGATGAAGAGGGAGGACGTTCCTACATCGATGAAAATGGAGATCGGGTTACCGGATGGAAGGAAATTGCCGGAAAGTATTACTATTTTGATGAAAATGGAATTATGCAAAGCGGTTTCCAGGATATCGGAGGAGAACGTTACTATCTCAATTCCGATGGAACTATGCAGACCGGTCGTCTGGACTTGGAAGGAAAGACCTACTTCTTCGATCAGGATGGGCATATGATTAAGGATGCCTGGGTTGATAATCTTTACTATGTAGGGGAAGACGGCGTAATGCTTCGGAATCAGGAAAATAAGGAAGGGATACATTTTGATGAGGATGGAAGGCGTGCCTTCCTAGCCGCTGATTTGTATGCCGCTCATCCGGACAGTATCGTCGTAGTGGAAAGTAAACAGAGAAAAGAAAAGTCTTCTTACTATCTTTTCCCGGCAAAGATTTACTATCAGAAGAAAAACGGCAGAGCCAGCGGTAAAGTGGCTTATGAGACGGAAATCAAGGTTTCTAAGATGGCCATAATGAGTTACTTGGATGAGAATCTGCCCAGCATTACCGCAAAGGACGCCGTATCCTTCCTGCCGACTTTATCCATGCAAAATATTAAGCAGAATAAAGACGGTGTTGTTACAAGCTTTGCTTTTGTTTTGGGAGAGAGGCGCAGTTAAATGAATAGAAGTGTGGTGTTGGCGATTGCCATCAATGCCCAGTGGCTTCTTCCCTTCCTGCTTTTATCTTTTCTGTTTATCGTAATTCTTACAGCGGTTATCTATAAAATCATGTGGTTCCGCTTGGACAAGATGATTAAAGAGAAAGAGAAAGAGAAGGAAAAAGAAAAAGAAGACATTGAAAAAAACAGAAGACAAGAACGAAGAGTAGAGAAAAAAGAGAGCTGTAAAAAATCAAAATAATAAATAGATTATCGACAATATAGGTCTGAACGAGGGGGAGTCTGAGCCCGATGCTAGCGAAAGACCGGCGATGTGAAGGACTGTAAAAAATTTATAATTGAAGCGAATGATGCAGTGTGGGTCTATAATAGGGGCAATCTGAGCCCGT
>ERZ773197.42-NODE-42-length-95888-cov-14.061889_pt1 | contig 95888 bp, 86 predicted proteins | sample MGYA00580999_ERZ773197 | MGnify/ENA primary metagenome ERZ773197 (study PRJEB29015, sample SAMEA2738166) | human oral metagenome | biome: human oral; feature: human-associated habitat; material: saliva | place: China | collected 2185 ...
CGCCGATCTTCTGCTGCATCATCTGCGGGTTGTCCTTATACTTTTCCTGCAGCTTCTTCATCTTCGGCTGCAGTTCCTGCATGCCCTTCATCGAACGAACCTGCTTGACCGTCAGAGGATAGAGGCATACCTTGATGAGGATCGTCAGCAAAATGATGGCAATCCCGTAATTTTCAAAACCGAGAAGACCTGTAAACGCATACAGATTCTCCAACATGAACTGAATCACCGCAATGACGGGATGAAACAGCGACGATAAAAACTCCAAATCACCACATCCTAATTTTCCTATGGTACAGGGTCGTAGCCACCCTTATGAAAAGGATGGCAGCGCAGAATCCTCTTGATGGCGAGAAAACTGCCCTTTGCCGCCCCATATTTTTCAACAGCAATCATTGCATACTCCGAGCATGTCGGAATATAGCGGCACGAAGGCGGCTTCAAAGGAGAAAGAAAGCCGCGATAAAAACGAATGAGAAGCAGAAGCACGACTTTCATTTGCCGCGCCTTCTCTCGCTTTTAGAAGCCTCGTTATCTCCTGTCATGATTCCGGCCTTCCTTCCCAAAGCGAGGAAAGCCTTCTCCAAATCCTGGCATTTGACGTCGAGAGCCGCCTTCCTGCCCACGAGCAGGAGGGAAAAACCCTCCTCGATTTCAACCTGATGCAGACGATAAGACTCGCGGAGCAATCTTTTGACCCGATTGCGCTTCACGGCATTGCCGAGCTTCTTGCCTGCGGCAAAACCGACTTTTCCTTGGAGTCCATGCGAACGAAAGACATAAAGCACGAGAAATCTGTTTGCATACGATTTTCCGCGGGAATAAACAGCCTGAAAATCCTTCTTCTTTTTCAAGATGCGGCTTCTCGGCAAACCCAACATGCAAGAACCCTTTCATTAAAAATCAAAATGCTTTGTCATTTCATGAAAAAAGGTCACCGGAGTGACCTAGCGAGGTTTATGCAGACAACTTCTTTCTGCCCTTTGCGCGCCTTCTCTTCAGGACGAGACGGCCGCCTTTCGTCTTCATACGCTCGCGGAAACCATGCGTCTTCTTGCGCCAATGGTTATTCGGCTGATACGTCATCTTCATTCAGATCCACCTCCCCAAAAGAATTCTAGGAACCGCTGATACATCGAGCGATTCATTCAGTCAAAATGCAAAAGAACACAAAATGCCCCTACTATCGCTTTTAACTACGCTAAATTATAGCCCAGAGACAATCGAGTGTCAAGGATTTTCCACGGTTTCGCGCGGAGAAGCCTTGCATTTTCCTGTCCTTCTTGTGGATAAACGAGCCTTTCCCCTTTTTAGGAACGAATTGCCTGTTGATAACTCTTTTGCAGTCTGCTAAGATATTCATAGCCAACCGGCCATTTATACACAGAGATATGCACATTATCCACAGGCAGAGGAGATATTTCCACAAGAATTTTTATCCATTTCCTTCATTATATAAAGAGAAATATTTTTTCCGCTTGACTGCACGTCGTTCCTGCCATTTCCTCTGCATTTGGCTTCCCTCGTTTTTATCGTTTATCCACAGTATGTGAATAAAAATGTGGATAAGATGCACGCAAATTATACACATGTGCACGAAATTTGTTGACAAGAAAGGACAGATCCATGGAACAATCCGAACTGCAGGCAATTTGGGAGCAAATCCTGCAGAAAGTTCTCGAACAGCGCTCATTGACGGAACTTGCTCTCAACGACTGGCTGCGCCCCGTAAAGCCACTTTCCCTTTCCGACACCACCCTCGTGCTCGGCGCACCGACATCGCTCGCCAGGGAATGGATTGTAAAACGCTACATCCCTTTTCTGGAAGACGCCGTACTCGATATTGCAAAGAAAAAACTCAAGATCGAAATCAAAAACCTCAACATCGAACCTGCGCCCACTTCTCCTCCTGTTCAGGAAACGCTTCTGACGGAAACAGGCACAAATCCTTCCCCGAAGGAAGTCAAGGATGCGAAAAAAATTCTCGTTCCGTCACAAAATGCAGCACAAAAAAAAGAAGACGGCAGCCGCTCCTATGAACCGCCGGGCATGATTGCTCCCGGAGACGCCTCGTCCCTGAACTCGCACTACACCTTCGACACCTTCGTCACGGGAAATTCCAACCGCTTCGCCCATGCGGCGGCGCTCGCCGTCGCCGAATCGCCGGGCAGGGTATACAACCCCTTCTTCATGTACGGCGGCGTAGGACTCGGCAAGACGCATCTCATGCACGCCATCGGACACAAGATCCTCGAAAAATTTCCCCAGATGCGCGTCCTCTATATTTCGAGCGAAAAATTCACAAATGAACTCATCAACTCCATCCGAGACGGCAATCCCGAATCCTTCCGCCAGAAATACCGCAACATCGACGTCCTGCTCGTCGACGACATCCAATTCCTCTCGAAGAAAGAGCACACGCAGGAAGAATTCTTCCATACGTTCAACACGCTGCACGACGCCAACAAGCATATCATCCTGTCGAGCGACCGCCATCCGCGCGAGATTCAGACGCTTGAAGATCGTCTGCGCTCACGCTTTGAATGGGGTCTCATCACGGACATCCAGGCGCCCGATCTCGAAACGCGCATAGCGATTCTCCGAAAGAAAGCCGCGCTTGAGCACCTCGACGTGCCGAACGACGTGATGTTCTCCATCGCCAACCGCATCGACAACAACATCCGCGAGCTGGAAGGCGCATTGACGAGGGTCGTCGCCTACGCCTCGCTGACAAAGCAGCCCGTCACGACGTCCCTTGTCAACGAGGCTCTCGCCAATATCTTCCCGGAGGAAAAGACGCGTGAAGTGACCATGGAGCTCATCCAGGAAGTCGTCGCTTCCTACTTCAAGCTGCACCTCGATGACCTGCACGGCAAGAAACGGACGAGAAACCTCGCCATGCCGCGCCAGATCGCCATGTACCTGTGCCGCGAGCTGACGGGCAACTCCCTGCCGCAAATCGGCAATTCCTTCGGCGGACGCGACCACACGACGGTCATCCATGCCTGCGACAAGATCGGCAAAGAACGAAAAGAAGACAGCAAACTCGACCGCACGATCGAGCAGCTAATGCAGCGCATCGAAAGCCTCTGAATCATTCCCTGCCTCGTCCGTGCATAACCCTGTGGAAAAGCGCCATGAAATCCTGTGTCCAATATGTGCACAATTTTTATTTTCGCTTTCCCCTGTGGAAATGTGGATATTTCGATACGCCTTGTCAACATCTTTCCCACAAGGCTTCCCCATTGGTATCAAAAGCCCCAAAAGCCTTTTCCACATTTCCACAGCCCCTACTACTATTACGGCTATGCTTTTCTATATTCTTGTACTATAAGTCAACAAGGCGCATCACGCAAAACGAATCATCAAAAAGGAGAATCCCATGAAATTCACCTGCCATAAGAATGAACTTGCCCAGGCGATTCAGCTCGTTTCCAAGGCCATTGCCAACAAGCCTCAGACCCCGATCCTCTCAGGCATATACATGGAGGCTGCAAACAACCAAGTAGAACTTCATGCCACAGACAATGAAATGGGCATCATCAGCATCATCCCTTCCGAAGTGGAACAGGAGGGAAAGCTTGTCCTATCGGGACGCTATATGCAGGAAGTCATTCGCCGCCTTCCCGGAGAAACCGTCACGATCTCCCAAGAAATCGACGAAAACATCAGCAAGATCCAATCGGCCGCTTCCAACTTCACGCTTCTTTCCATGCCGGCCAATGACTTTCCGACGGTAAAGCGTCTGGAAGACGGCATCCGCTTCAAAATTCAGGACAACGTGCTTCGAGACATCATCAAGAAGACGGTATTCGCCTGCTCGACAGATGAAGCGCGTCCCGTCTTTACCGGCTGCCAGATGGAAATCAACGGAGAAACTCTGAAGATGGCGGCGACGAACACGCATCGTCTCTCTGTAAAAAAAGAAGTGATCGCAAACCTTTCGGGCGATCTTCATATCATCATTCCCGCAAAAATACTCAATGAGCTTTTGCGCGCCTTGAATTCCGACATGCCCGTCGAGGTTGACGTCTGCTGCTCGTCGAACCAAGCGAGCTTCCAGTTCGAGAACGTCGTATTGATGTCCCGTCTGATCGAAGGGCAATTCCCCAATTATGACAGCGTCATACCGAAAAACTTCGCTACGACGGTAACGCTCGATACGGAAGACTTTCTTGCCGCTGTCGACCGCGTATCCTTAATCTCGCGCTCCGCCGACTACAATATCATTCGCCTGGAATTTGGCGGCAATCAGGTTCATATCTCGTCGAACAGCCCCGATATAGGAAAGGCAGACGAAATCGTCGCCGCTTCCATCGATGGCCCTGCCGTCAACATCGCCTTCAATGCGAAATATGTCACTGACGTTTTGAAGAACATCGACAGCAAAAACTTTCGTTTTCTCTTGAATCAAAGCCTGCAGGCGGCAGCTGTGCGCGAGGAGGACAATCCCACTTTCGTTTACATCGTTACGCCTGTGCGCACGCAGAATTGATGTGCGATGAAAGCAAAGAGCCTCCGTCTGAAATGTTTTCGCAACTATGAAGAGCTTGACCTCAGTCTGTCTCCCAATATCAACGTCTTTCTTGGCGAAAACGCGCAGGGAAAGACGAATATTGCGGAGGCTCTTTACTATGCGGCGATCGGTCGTTCGCATCGAACGAATGCAGATGCCGATCTCATCGCTTGGGATGCTCCTGCAGCGAAAATTGAGCTTCTTTTTGAGCGTCTTGACGTGGAAAATACGCTGGAATTTCAATTTCAACGCGGCAGACGCCGTTCCATCCGCAAGAATGGCGAGCCGATCAAAACGAAGGAGCTTTTCGGCGTATTCAATGCCGTCCTCTTCTCCCCCGAGGATCTCTTTCTGATCAAGGGAGCGCCCGCTGAGAGAAGACGCTTCCTCGACGGGGAAATCTCTCAGGCAAGCCCCGCCTACGGCCATGAACTGATGCAGTATACGCGGATTCTCACGCAAAGGAACAGCCTGTTGAAGAAGATTCGGGAGCGCTGTGCGGGAAAGGAAATGCTTTCCCTCTGGGATGAGCAGCTTGCCAAAAGTGCCGCGCATATCGTCGAGAAGCGTTTTCTCGCCGTCAAAAAGCTCAACATGCTGGCAAACCTCATGCAAAGGCGTATTTCTGCAGGGAAAGAGAATCTTTCCCTTTCATATGAGCTTTGCGGTGCAGAGGAAGAGCCGCCTTGCGTGACAGAGGAGCTTGTTCCATGGTATAATAAGAAGTTGGAGGAGTCCTTGAATCTTGACGTCCTGCGCGGCTCGACGAGCGTCGGCCCGCAGAGGGATGACATCCGTCTTGAAGTGAACGGCGTCAACCTTCGCTCCTTCGGTTCGCAGGGGCAGCAGCGCACGGGCGTCCTAGCCCTGAAGCTTTCTGAATTGGAGTTTCTTCGCTCGGAGACGGGAGAATATCCGGTGCTTCTGCTCGATGACGTCATGAGCGAGCTGGACGGCACGCGCAGGGAGAAACTCCTGGACTTTATCGGCAGAGAGCATATACAGACCTTGCTCACGGCGACGGACGCCGCATATCTGCCGGAAAAATTTATGGGGAATATCTTCCATGTGCGAGCAGGGAAGATATTCACTTGATACTATATGGAAGTTTTTCCATATAGTATCAAGAAGAATCCTTACGTTTGGGAAAGGCAGACCATGAAACGCTCCTATCGCCGCAATCCCGGCATGGAAAAAATCAATCAGGTGATACCAAAAAGCATCCATGCGCTGGGCAAGAAGATCGAACGCACCTATCAGGAGCGCTTCGTCCTCGCGCGTTGGCTGGAAATCGTCGGCGAAGGCATCGCCGCGCATGTCCAGCCGATTGGCATCGAAGGCGAAAAGCTCCTGCTCCATGCCTCTGTGCCCGCCTGGCGCAACGAGATCACGCTCATGCAGATGACGATACTCGCGCGCTTCAACACCTTTGCAGGTTTCGAGATGGTGAAGGAACTCGCCTTTTCTTGGAAAAAAGGCGACATCGTTCTCTTTCAGGCTTCGGGGCGTGTGCAGGAAGGAGAAGCTGACGAGCAGGAAGCATACCGAAAGGCTCTGCGGGAGATGACATTGACCGAGGAGGAGCAGGAGGCATGCGAAAGAAGCGTTTCTCTCGTCAGCGAGGAACGTCTGCGGAAGAAACTTCGGCATATTTCTCAGCGGCGAAAGAAGCGTGAGAAAGCGCTGCGTGCGCTCGGTGAGAAGCCTTGCCCGCAATGCGGCAAGTTGTTTTCCGGCGAAGGCGTGTGTCCTTCCTGCGCCTGCAGGGAGCGGCGCGAAAGACGCCGCTCGGTTCGTCGCCATTTGCTCGATCTTCCGTGGGCGCGCTATGCGGACATCAAAGATCATCTTCGCTGCACGCCCGCCATGGTCGCTTCCGAGCGCACGCGTCTTGTGCAGGAGCTTGCCCGCCGCATCGAATTCGGCGATTGGGAGAGTCTGGAGGCGAAGACGCTCGTCATGCTCTACCGCTCGCTGCGGCCGGAGCAGCTCACGGAGGACATCGTGCGCCGCACGCTTTACGATCTTCGCCGCGAGATGGCGGAAGGAACGGTGTTCCGTCCCTTCCCCAAGCGCTCGGAGGTCATGAAAAAGACGGCAAAACAGGGCGCGAAGAGCGGGGAGGGATTTCATGTATCTGCACCTAGGCGATGACAGCTTGGTTGCCGTTTCCAGCATATTGGCGATTCTTGACATCGAGGTATATCGAGAGGCGTCCGGAAATGCTCTCTGGAAGAAGAATATTGCAAAGGGTGCAGCGATGCGAAAAGAGCCGCGTTCCGTCATCGTTACGGATGAAGGGCTTTATTTCTCGGTGATTTCCGCGCAGTCTTTGAAAAGGCGCATACAATCGCCCGCTTATGAAATGAACTTGCATGATTTTGCAGTGCAGTTATAGATGTTTTGAGGAACGATGGAGGGACAATATAGAGATGGAAAAAAAGAAGGATGCGCTCCAAAAAGCGCTTGACCGCGCCGAGCAGGATGCGGCCGAGGAGAAGCTGCGCGAAGAGGAAGCGGCGAAGTTTGCGGAGGAAGTGCGCGACGATGACCTTGATTTGGAAAACGTCGAGATTCACAAGGATATGGACAGCGCCGACGTCACGGCGGTTGACGGCGACTACGGCGCCAATCAGATTCAGATTCTGGAAGGCTTGGAAGCTGTAAGAAAGCGCCCGGGCATGTATATCGGCAGCACGTCGGAGCGCGGCCTGCACCATCTCGTCTACGAGGTGGTCGACAACTCGATCGATGAGGCTCTGGCCGGCTATTGTGACCATATTGACGTGACGATTGAAAAGGACAACAGCATCACCGTCGTCGACAATGGGCGAGGCATCCCCGTCGACATGCACGAGAGCGGCAAGCCTGCGGTCGAGGTCGTCCTGACCGTCCTGCACGCGGGCGGCAAGTTCGGCGGCGAAGGCTACAAGGTGTCGGGCGGCCTGCACGGCGTCGGCGTCTCCGTCGTCAATGCGCTCTCCACGTCGATGGACGTCGAAGTCAAGCGCGACGGCAAGATCCACAGCATACGCTTCGAGCAGGGCGTTACAGCCGCTCCTTTGACGGTCATCGGCGAGACGGAAAAGACGGGAACGAAGGTTCACTTCGTCCCCGACCCTGAGATCTTCACGGTGACGCAGTACAGCTTCGACACCTTGAAGCATCGTCTGCGCGAGCTGGCCTTTCTGAATCAAGGCATCACGATTCGCCTCGTGGACAAGCGCGGTGAGGGCCGCGAGGAGTCGTACTTCTATGAGGGCGGCATTCGCTCCTTCGTCGAGCATCTGAACCGCAAGAAGGAAGTCATTCATCCGACGCCGATCTACTTCAATGGTATCAAAGATGATACCGTTGTGGAAATCGCCATGCAGTACAACGACAGCTACATGGAGAATATCTACAGCTTTGTCAACAATATCAACACCGAGGAGGGCGGCACGCATCTCGCGGGCTTCAAGATTGCCTTGACGCGGGCGGCGAACGACTTCGCGCGAAAGCAGGGCATATTGAAGGACAAGGACGGCAATCTCTCGGGCGAGGACGTCAGAGAGGGCTTGACCTGCGTCATCAGTCTCAAGATTCATGAGCCGCAGTTCGAGGGGCAGACGAAGACGAAGCTCGGCAATTCCGAGGTGCGCGGCATCGTCGATTCCATCGTGACCGAGGGACTGACCGAGTATTTCGAGGAAAATCCCGCCATCACGAAGAAGGTTATCGAGAAGGCGATCATGGCGTCTCGTGCGAGGGAAGCGGCGCGAAAGGCGCGTGAGCTGACAAGGCGCAAGAATGCGCTCGAAGTGTCGAGCTTGCCCGGAAAGCTCGCGGACTGCTCAATCAAAGATCCCGAGCAGGCGGAAATCTACCTCGTCGAGGGGGACAGCGCCGGAGGCTCGGCGAAACAGGGGCGCGACCGCCGCTTCCAGGCAATCCTGCCCTTGCGCGGCAAGATCCTGAACGTCGAGAAAGCGCGTCTTGACAAGATCTTCGCCAATGCCGAGATCCGCACGATGATCACGGCGTTCGGCACGGGCATCAGCGACGACTTTGACATCGCGAAGCGTCGCTACGGCAAGATCATCATCATGACCGATGCCGACGTCGACGGATCGCATATCCGCACGCTCCTCCTGACCTTCTTCTACCGCTACATGAAGCCGCTCATTGAGCGCGGCCACGTCTACATCGCGCAGCCGCCGCTCTACCAGATTCGCAAGGGCAAGAAGCACTGGTACACCTACAGTGACGACGAGCTGGCGCAGAAGCTCAACGAAGTCGGCAGGGACAACGCGACCGTGCAGCGCTACAAGGGCCTCGGCGAGATGAATCCCGAGCAGCTTTGGGAAACGACGATGGATCCCGAAGGCAGGACGATGCTCCAAGTGCGCATGGAGGACGCGGAAGAAGCTGACGAGCTTTTCACGATCCTCATGGGCGACAAGGTGGAGCCGCGCCGCCAGTTCATCGAAGAGCATGCCAAGCACGTGAGAAATCTCGATATTTAAGAACGTATAGAAAAAAACGGAATCCATTCCTCTGAAATCATGATATAATGATAAAGAAGGAATAGATTCTGTTTTTTTATTATCACAAGGAGAATATCATGAAACTGATCGAGCGTGCATCTTATATGGATTTCCTGCAGCGCAATCGCGAGCGTCCTATCATCAAGGTGGTATCGGGCGTGCGCCGCTGCGGCAAATCCACGTTGTTTTCCCTCTACCAGCATCATTTGCTGCAAGACGGCGTGACAGAAGAGCAGATTCATGTCATCAACTTCGAGAATCTGGAATTTGAAGATCTGCAGGAGTATCATGCTCTGTACCGCTATGTATGCGAAAGGCTCGTGCCGGGAAAGTGGAATTACGTCTTTCTTGATGAGATACAACATGTGCCGCAGTTTGAAAAGGCCGTGGACAGTCTCTTCATCAAGGAAAAAGTGGATATCTATATCACGGGATCGAACGCTTATTTCATGTCGAGCGATCTGGCCACCTTGCTTTCCGGTCGCTATGTGGAGCTTCGTATGCTTCCTTTGTCCTTTCGGGAATTCTGCAGCCGCGAGATGCTGCAAGAAAGGTTCAGTCTGCGGGAGCTGTACGAAAAGTATACGAGAGAAAGTTCCTTTCCCTATGCCATGCAGCTTGACGGACGAGAGAAGGATATCAACGAGTACATGCAAGGCATATACAGCACGATTCTTTTGAAAGATATCGTGGCGCGTCTGCGCATTGCTGACGCCAAGATGCTCGAAAACGTTACGAAGTATCTCTTCCTTCATGTAGGAAGCCTGCTTTCTGCCAAGAAGATAGCGGATTCTATGACGAGTGCGGGAAGAAAGATCGACGCCAAGACGGTGGAGCGATACTTGCAGGGCTTGCAGGACGGACTTCTCGTCTATCAGGCCGACCGCTTCAACCTTGTCGGCAAGGAAGTGCTGCGCATCAATTCAAAATACTATGTGGTCGACGCTGCCATGCGCTTTTTCCTCATTGGCAGGAAGGGGCAGGATACGGGGCATGTACTGGAAAATATCGTCTATTTGGAGCTTCTGCGGCGTGGTTATCGCGTCTACGTCGGTGCTCTGCCGAGCGGCGAAGTCGACTTCGTAGCGCAGAATGAAAAAGGTCATGTCTACATCCAAGTGGCAGAATCGACCCAGCAGCCGGAGGTTCTGGAACGTGAGCTGAAATCCTTGCGATCGATCAAGGATAATTACCCGAAATATCTTCTGACTTTGGACGAAGTGAATGCGACGGCGGATTACGACGGCATAAAGAAGAAGAATGTCCTGCGCTGGTTATTGGAAGAGGAATGAAATAGGGCTGTGCCGACATCTCCACGACGTCGGCACAGCCCTATTTGCTGGACGATTCTTCCCTATATCCCGATCTTGTGCATATCGCGCACCTGCTGCATCTTTCCCGCCAAGTCTTCGAGCGCGGTTCCTGAAGCAGCTTCGACGGCGGCGAGGACGACGCCCTCGACGAGCGGGGCGTCGATGAGTTTGAGGCGGCGGTCTGACATGGATTCGAGAACCATTTCCGCCGTCATGACGGCGCTTCCCATATCCATGAAGAGGGCGATGCCGTCGTCCGTATAGGACTTGTCAATGGCGGCGGCGATCTTCTCGTAGCTTGTGCCGAGACTGCCGTCCTCCGTGCCGCCGGCGGCGACGATCGTTACATCGCGTGCCATCATTTTGGCGACTTCGGCGACGCCTTCCGCAAGTTTTTCGCTATGGGAAACAACGACGATGCTGAACATGATGCCCGCCCCCTTACATGGCGTCTGCCATGGCACGCAGCATGAAGGAGGAGGATACGGCGCCCGGATCTCTGTGGCCGAGACTGCGCTCGCCGAGGTAACTCGCGCGTCCCTTGGTGGCGACGAGATCCTTCGTGCGCTCCGCGCCCTTTTCTGCGGCGACAGCGGCGGCTTCCAAGGCTTCCTTGAGTGTCTTCTTCGCTTCTACGGCTTCACGCATGGCACGTTCGGCAGGGCAAAGGGCGTCGAGCATGGTCTTTTCCCCGATGGTCGATTTGCCGCGCATCTTTATGCCCGCGACGGAAGCGGAAAATGCTGCGAGAAAGTCTTCGGCGGAAAGCTCCATCTTTCCCTTGAGCGCGTCGCCCGCCTTCATGAAAGCCGTGCCGTAGAGAGGGCCAGAAGCTCCGCCGACGCTCGATACGATGGCCATGCCGATGCCCTTGAATATGGCGCCGCTGTCCTTTCCGATGAGCGAAGGAAGTTTTTCCATCACGGTTTTTGCGCCGCGCGCCATATTGATGCCGTGATCTCCATCGCCGATGGCGCTGTCCAGCTCGGTCAGGACATCCTTTTCCGCTTCGATTTTTTCAGAGATCGCTTTCATGATTTCCAGCAGCTTTTTCGTATCCATACATTGCCCCTTCATTCTTTGTTCCGTCCCGTTTCAAAGAGTTTTTTCCCGTTTATTTTTTCCAGGCAAGCGTATCGGCTTTGGCGTCGTAAAGGCGCTTCATGTCCTCGTCAAGACGCAGGAGCGTCAGGGAGAATCCCGCCATCTCGATGGCTGTCATATAGTTGCCGACCATCGTGTCGTATACCTTGACGTCTTTTTCCTTCAAGTAGTCCTGCACGAAGCTGTTGATGATGTAAAGTTCCATCAAGGGGGTTGCACCCATGCCGTTGACGAGGACGACGACCTCCTTGCTGGAGTAGTCGAGGTCGGCAAGAATGGTATCAAGGAGTCTCTTCGCCGCTTCGTTGGCCGAGAGCATCTTCTCGCGGCTCGTGCCCGGCTCGCCATGGATGCCGATGCCGATCTCGACTTCGTCTTCTGCGAGCGTGAATCCGTGCTTTCCAGCAGCGGGAACGGTGCATGGGGCGATCGCCATGCCCATCGAGCGGACGTTCTTGATGACGCTTTCGGCGCACGCTTTGACCTCGGCGAGGGAGGCGCCCTCTTCGGCATGCGCCCCTGCGATCTTATGGACAAAGATCGTTCCGGCGACGCCGCGCCTGCCCGTCGTATAGAGGCTGTCCTTGACGGCGACATCATCGTTGACGATGACGTAGTCGGCGTTGACGCCTTCATCCTTCGCCATGTCAATCGCCATTTCGAAGTTCAGGACATCGCCCGTATAATTCTTGACGATCGCGAGGACTCCCGCATCTGTGGCGACGGCCTTGATTCCTTCATAAATCTGATCGGGCGTCGGCGAGGTGAATACGGATCCTGCCACGGCGCAGTCGAGCATGCCGCTGCCGACGTAGCCGCCATGCGCCGGCTCGTGACCGCTGCCGCCGCCGGAGACGAGTGCGACCTTGCCTTCTTTTTTCGGAGTGCGCACGATGATGTTGCCTTCCGGGAGCTTTCGGAGCTTGTCCGGCGCTGCCTTGGCGATGCCTTCGATCATCTCGCGCTCGACATCGTCCACCTTGTTGATGAGCTTTTTCATCCATGTACCGCCTTTCTCTCTTGTCATCCTATATTGCAAAGCCGATATGGTTCGTATCGATCATCTTTGAAATGCACTGCAATCAAGCGAAGCAAAGCCGTCAAGCAAGCTTCTGACCTTTTCGGCGATGACGCGAACACCGTCCTTTTTGCGGCTCTCGATGTTCAGCGGCATGTTCGGGTCGTGCAGCGACATGCGCAGGAGCGCCCAGCCGTCGGGGAATACGAGCCGCACGCCTTCGTAGGACGGTTCGGCCATCTTGATACCGTTCTCCTTGGCGCGTCGGGCGACGGATTCAAGCACATCTGCCGCATAGCTGCGGGCATCTTCGACTCCTACGATCTTCAAGCGATATTCGCGCGCTTCCAACGGGTGCGCGAGCTTTTCAATGAGCGAGTGAAGCGTGCGCCCATCTCTCTTCGCTTTGGCCGCTGCGATGAGGAGTTTCACGGCGAGGTATGCGCCGTCGTCGAGATAGTAGTTCTCGGAAAGCGCGCCATGCCCCGAGGTCTCGATGGCAAGCGGTGATACCGTTCCTTCTTCGTTGAGGCGCATACATTCGTTGATGACGTTCTTGTAGCCGCGCTTGAAGCGATGGTGACGGAGGTGAAGCTCGTTTTCCAGAAAGTCGGTCAGCTCGTCGGAAGTGATCGAATCCGTGACGATCGTTGACTTCGGATAGTCGGGCGCTAGGATGGCCGCCATCATGGCGATGAGCGCATTGCGGTTGATTTCCTCGCCCGTGGGCAGGACGGCGCTCATGCGGTCGACATCGGTATCAAAGATCAGGCCGAGATCGGCGTGATTTTCGAGGACGGCTTCCTTGATGGCGGCCATCGCTTCGCGGTTCTCGGGGTTCGGGATATGGTTCGGGAACATGCCGTCCGGCTCTAAGTAGCGGCTGCCCGTAGTGTCTGCTCCCAGCGGGGCGAGCACCTTCGTGGCAAAGAAGCCGCCGCTGCCGTTGCCGGCGTCGACCGCGATGCGCATGCCGGCAAGAGGTTTCTCCTCGGGCGCGGCGGAAATCCCCTCGCGAATCTTCTTCTGCAGATGGTCGGCATAGACGGAGATGAGGTCGAACTTCTCGGCTTCTTTTTCGTCTCCTTGAACCAAGGGATTCTTCGAGGCATAGGAAAGAACCTTCTTGATGTCGCTCGCTTCGAGTCCGCCATTTTTTGTGAAGAACTTCATGCCGTTTCGGTTGTAGGGCAGATGGCTCGCCGTGATCATGATGGAGCCGTCGGCTCTCGTCTCATCGAAGAGGATGGACATGAACATCGCGGGCGTGGAAGAAAGGCCGCAGTCGAGCGCTCGGACGCCGCGGGAAAGAAGAGCGGCGAGTATGGCACGCTTCAAGCAGGGAGCGGAAATGCGAGAGTCGTGTCCGACGGCGATCGTCATTTCCTGCGCTTTTTTTCCAATCTTCTCTTCAAGGAAATCTATGAAGCCGTTCGCGATGCGGCCTGCGGCCTCTTCCGTCAGATTGACGGGCTCGTCGGCGACGCCGGATACGGCAACGCCGCGCACGTCGCTGCCGTTCTGCAATTTCATCCATTGTTTTTCCGCAATCATGGCAATCCCCCCATGGTGCATTCCATTTTCTTCAGGGTATATTATACCATATTTTTGGAATAATTTGCGTTTTTTTATTCTGTCATTTATCATTCGTACCAAAAAATTCTTCTTCGGCCGCTATGCAAAGAGCATGATAAATCGGCAGATGAAGTTCCTGTATGCGGTACGTTTCCTTGTCGGGAACGGCGAGGAGAATGTCGGTCAGAGCGCGCAGCCTGCCGCCGCCCATGCCCGTCAGAGAGATGACGGAGATGCCGAAAGCGCGCGCGACCTGCGCGGCATAGAGAACATTCTGCGAATTGCCCGACGTGCTGATGGCGAGAAGGACGTCGTCTTCCCTGCCAAGACCGAATACCTGCTGGGCGAAGACGAGGTCGGGCGCCTGGTCGTTGGCAAACGCCGTGCCGAGGGCAATTTGGTTGACGAGGGAAAGAGCGGGCAGGGCTTCCTGCAGGTTCTCGATGAGGTATGCTGCATCTTCGGGGCAGGCGTCCATGAGCTTCTGCCTCTTGTCCTCGCCTAAGCGACGCGGCAGAAGGAAGCCCTTCATCAGCTCTCCCGTGATGTGCTCGGCGTCAGCTGCGCTGCCGCCGTTGCCGCAGATGAGCAGTTTGCCGCCTTTTCTGTAGCAGTTGACAATCGTTTCTACCGCGGCTTTCAGCGGTTCTTCCATGGGAGCGAGCACAGGATAGCGCTCAATCAGATGGTCGATCGTGGCGAGTGTCGTTTCTTTGGCCATGTTTAGACCCCTTCTCTATACGTTTTTCTTCTTGTGGAAATGCTTCCAGCCGATTCGTGCAAGGAAAACGACGGCGACGAGCAGGGCGATTCTCCAAGCGGCCTTGAAGATATTGTCGCTCACGCTTTCTGTCGCGTCCGCCGCCTTGTCCTCACTGTCGCCTTGCGCCGCCTCCTGATAGCGCTTCGTCGGCGTAGGGCACGATGCTGCGTGCGCGACGGAGACCGTGGAAATACATGCTGTGTTTGCGCCCGCAACAAAGATAGGAGCCATGCCGCCGGCAAAAGCTCCCATCATGAGTGCAGCAATGATCTTTTTTCGGTAAGGAATAAAATGCATGATTCTCTCTTCTTTTCTAAGGGGGCGCTGAAATGTCAATGCGCATCCCTTGCATAAGCAAAAACCGCAAAAGACAGACTTCAAGAGAGCCTCAAGGCTTGCATTTTTTCCGGTCGAGCATCTTTTGCAGGGTGCGAACCAGAAAGAGATGCGTCTCATAGTCGAGATCGTTCGCATCGTAAAGCATGCGCTTCTTGAGGGCGTCGATCTGCTTTTGCAGTTTTTGCCGCGTTTCGTCCGTCAGACTCATACGTTGTGTCCGTTTTCTTCCAACATCATCTGTTGTTGGGCACGACTATCCCAGCCCTCTTCCTGCAGCTTTTCGGGCGCAGGGGAGAGCCTGTCGAGGATTTCCTGAGTCTCCGGATCCATCTCATCAAAATCCGCTTTATTCATTTTGACCAGCCACCTTTATGCTTATATTGTACTATGAAAGCCCAAGAAGTCAAGCCGAAGGCGCAGACTGATTGGATGCTTTCATGTAAGGGCGGCGCACAATGTCCACAAAGTGGACGTTTGTGCGTGTAGCTTACTATGAAAGCCCAAGAAGTCAAGCCGAAGGCGCAGACTGATTGGCTTTTTCGTGTAAGGCGGGTGGGATATATGTACATTTTTTCTTGTTGACCAGTTTAGCTTGCATACTTACAACAGGATATGCTATACTATGGGCGGCAGAATGGTTGGACAACACCATATTACGCACACGAAAATCCCCCCAAGTAGCGCCTTGAGGGGATTTTCTATTCCCATATTGCGAGCAGGGATTAGCGCTCAGGCTTGTTGCCTTTTGCTCTCTCGTCAAGCCATCTGCAAAGGTAGTGGCAGACTACCCCCGCCGCGACGGAGAGGATGAATGATTGGACAACATTCTCCATAACGCACACCTCCTTCCTATGCCGGAATGGAGGAGGCAACGGCTAAAGTATAGCATACTTCAGCGGAAAGAGTAAGCGAATGAATAGACGTAAAAAGTAACGAAATAAAGGCAGCGGATGAGGTAATGCTATAGCAAGCAGCGGAAAGCGATTGACGGCATTGATGTATATATGCTAGAATTAAAGGACGCAATGAGCGTTTCTACGTTTTCTTTCCTTTGGAAAGAAGCCTTTTCCAGCTCGGAGCGCGGCGCTTTGGTCTTGCGCAATGGAGTCTCGTGAACCCCGTCAGGTCCGGAAGGAAGCAGCGGTAAGCGAATCGCTTCATGTGCCGCGAGGGCGCCTGGGGGTCGCGCCCCGAAGTGGAAAAGGAGTATTTGCTGCTGTGCGGAGTTTCGGCTTGGTGCGGCAGCTTTTTTCTATGGATTCGTTTGCAATTTTCTATGCGTCAAGGAGGGACGATATGGCTTACATCGCGCTCTACCGCCAATGGCGGCCGGGAAGCTTCAAGGATCTCGTGGGGCAGACGGCCGTATCGAGGACGCTTTCCCATGCGATTTCCACAGGACGCATTGCCCATGCCTATCTCTTTTCCGGCCCGCGCGGCACGGGCAAGACGAGCACGGCGAAGATCCTCGCGAAGTCGCTGAATTGTGAGAAGGGGCCGACGCCCGAGCCTTGCGGCGTTTGTAAAAATTGCACGAAGATCGCCGACGGTACGGCGCTCGACGTCTTTGAGATCGACGCGGCGTCGAACCGCGGCATCGACGAGATGCGGGACTTGCGCGAGAAGGTGAAGTTCACGCCCGCCGAAGGGCGCTACAAGGTCTACATCATCGACGAAGTGCACATGCTGACGACGGAGGCATTCAATGCGCTTTTGAAGACGCTCGAAGAGCCGCCCGCCCATGTCGTCTTCATCCTCGCGACGACAGAGCCGCACAAGGTGCCGGCAACGATCCAGTCGCGCTGCCAGCGCTTCGACTTTCGGCGCATCACGGTCGAGGAGATCGAAGCGAGGCTCGCCTATGTGGCACAGGAGATGAAGATCCCGTGCGAGAAGGAAGCGCTTCGCCTCATCGCGCGGCAGGCGGACGGCGGCATGAGGGACGCGCTGTCGCTGCTTGACCAGTGCGCGAGCTTGGACGGCGATACATTGACGGCGGCATGTGTCGAGGAGAATCTCGGCCTCATTGGGCATGAGCCGATCTATCGCCTGACGAAGGCGATCGGCGAGCGCGCGAAGGGCGAGGTCTTGGAAACGATCGCAGAGCTTCTCGCACTCGGCAAAGATCCGATGCAGCTCTTGGCGGAATTGACGCTTCATCTGCGAAGCCTCATGATCTACGAGGCGGCGGGCGCTCTTGCAGCGCTCAATCTCGCGGACGACACCGGAGCTGCGCTCGAAGAGCAGAAGGCGCTTTTCACGCAGGCGCAGATCATGGCGATGATCGCGCGTCTGCACGAAGCGATGGCGGAGCTTCGCTGGACGCCGCAGCCGCGCATCACGCTTGAGGTCGCGCTGCTTTCGCTCTGCCGTGAGAATGTGGAAGATAGTGTGAAAGGTGCAGCAGCACCCTCCCATCCCGCAGTGTCCGCCCCCGCCGAAGCGGCGCGCGTCGCCCGCCTTGAGGCGGAGCTTGCCGCCCTCAAGGCGCAGCTTTCGGCGCAGCCTGCGAGAGCAGCTGCGCCTGCAGCATCTCCTCTTCCAACCGCGAGAAGACGGGCGGCAAGTCGCACGAACGAAGCGGCTTCTTCCGGCACGCCGGCACGCAATAGCGCACCGCTTGCCTCTTCCGCTCCTGCCGTGCAGGCTGCGCCGAATCCCGAGGGAGAGAAAATCTACGTCGAACTTCTCTCCCGCCTGCAGGAGAAGCAGCGCATCTCCGTTCTCGCTTGCCTCAAGGGCGCATCTTTCTTGTCAAGCGGCGCGGGCACGTTTCGCCTGCATTTTTCAAGTCCTCTGCTCGCGCGGCGCACAATGCGCGACGACTACCGAAAGATCATCGAAGAATTGCTCGCCGAGATCGCAGGCACACCGCTTGCAATCTCGTGCGAAGCGCAAGACTCGCCGCCTGCCGCACCGCCTCCTGCGCCGAAGAAAAAGCCGCCGTTGGCGGCGCTCGATGAGATCGAGCCGCGAGGGCTTTCGCCGAAACCTCTGGAGATCGATGAGAACGAGCTTTCGCCCGAAGAGCGAAGCCGCTTACAAAATGCCGTTTCGCTCCTCGGCGGACATCTCGTCGACCTGCCCGAAGAGCAGCGCATCGCCGCCCTCGCCGCGAGCGGCAAGGCAGTCGCTAAGTCCGTGGCCGAGACGGCAGAAGGCGAGGACGCGCCGCCGCTCGATGACGCGCCGGTGCCAGATGACACTTCGCTGCCCGATGATGCGCCAGTGCCCGATGACGTGCCGCCGCCAGATGATGGCGATGCGCCGCCGCCGAGTGATGAGGATGCGCTTTGAGATTGGATGAAATCTGGATGATTCGTACATTTCGATCTCTCTAAAATAGGCTGAAGGAGGTTTATTGTGAAAAAGATATTGACCATAGAGGAACTTATGAAAAGTGCAAAGATTTTCTGTGAAACGGCAAGTGAAGAAAATCATATCGAACTTATTGGAGTTACGGATGGCAAAGCTGTCGGGACATACGTTGAACATAAGTTCCAAAAATTCCTCCAAAAGCGTTATACTGTAGAAATTGGCAATAGTGCAAAAGGCATCGATCTGCCTGGAGCAACGGTTCAAACGGATATAAAAGTCACGTCGGTTGCACAGCCGCAGTCAAGCTGCCCCTTTCAGAATGCACGTCAGAAAATTTTTGGTTTAGGTTACAACTTATTGGTTTTTGTTTATGATAAACAGGATAAGGGAAAAGTTTGCATACTTCATTTCAAATATTGCACTTTTATCGAAAAGGAAAGAACGGCTGATTTTACAACTACAAAGCGTTTGCGTGAAATGGTGTCGGATGGTGCGAACAGAGAGGACATCATCGGATTTTTAGCAGACAAGGAACTCCCAGGAGATGAAATTATTTATCAAAAACTGGCTGATGAAATTTTGGCTGCTCCTCCGAAACAAGGTTATCTGACGATCAGCAATGCAATGCAATGGCGCTTGCAGTATAAGAGGGCAATCACATTGGACAATAGCGTTCAAGGGGTATTCAATCATGCATGGTAAGCGTGAATACGGGGATTATCAAACTCCCATAGATTTTGCTGAAAAAGTTTGTCGTTATCTGAGCGATTGCTGTCGAATAAAACCGTCAGCAGTCGTTGAGCCAACTTGCGGAATAGGGGGCTTTCTTAAGAGCAGTTTGTTGTTTGAGGCAAACGAATATTATGGCATCGAAATCAATGCGGAATACTGTCGGATATGCAGGGATTTCATAAGTGAAGAAAAGGTGAAAATCATTCATTCAGATTTTTTTTCTTTTTCCTCCAAGTCATTGATAAAAGATAAACGCCAAGTGCTCGTCTTGGGAAATCCTCCATGGGTGACGAACAGTACGCTTTCTGTTCTCGCCTCTGATAATCTGCCTGTAAAAGCAAACTTCAAGGGCTTGAAAGGCATAGAGGCAATAACGGGAGCCGGAAATTTTGATATTTGCGAATATATCATCTTGCAGTTGGTCAACGAATATAGAGATACAAATGCTGTCATTGCCATGCTTTGCAAAATGTCAGTTGCAAGAAATATATTTAAGGAATTGAAAAGAAGCTATATTTCATTCAATAAATACGATGTTCTTGAATTTGATGCTTCAAAGGTGTTCGGCATAAATGTAAACGCTTGTCTTTTAGTGATTCAGCTTGCTGATCAAGGCGCATCATTAGACGCTTATAAAGTTTATGATTTTGAATACCCCGAAACAGTCAAAGCGCAGTTTAAATATTCAAATGGGCAATTCTGTCGCGACTTGGGAAAAAGAAGAGAAGATTTTGACGGTCAATGCTGCTTTGAATGGCGGCAAGGAGTAAAGCACGATTGCTCAAAGATCATGGAATTGACACTGAGGGATGGAAAACTGCAAAATGGGCAAGGGGAAACGATGGATATAGAAAACGATATTGTTTTCCCCTTGATGAAAAGCAGTATGTTCAAGAAGCCTGTCATTCACGATTTTTCAAAGTTCGTTATTGTAACACAAAAAAAAGTCAGGGAAGGAACGGAGCACCTTAAAAAGGAAGTGCCCAAAACATGGCAATATCTGAGCGCGCATACGGCGCTGTTTGAGAGCAGGAAAAGCTCGATTTATCGTGGTGCGCCGCCATTTTCCATGTTTGGCGTGGGCGCGTATTCGTATGAAAAATATAAGGTTGGCGTCAGTGGTTTTTATAAGAAACCACTTTTTACACTTCTGTACTCCGAAGACGGCAAGCCTGTTATGACGGATGATACAAGTTATTTTATTTGTTTTGACCGTTATGATGCGGCTTATATCGCAATGCTCCTGCTTAACTCAAGCAAGGTTCAAGACTTCTTGATCGGCATAGCATTTTTGGACGCTAAGCGACCTTATACAAAAAAAGTTCTTGAACGCATTGATTTTGATAAGATTGTCAATGATTTGAGTCTTGATGATTTAAGAAAAACGGAAGAGGCGTTGGCACTGTCGCATTATGCGACCTCGTCCATGTATGAAGAGTTTCGATCATTGCTTGGCGTTGAACGGTTGCAGTTTGCTTGAAATCTTGCCGCCGGATGATGGCGATGCGCCGCCGCCGGAGGAAAACGGTTGACCTAAGAGCCGCTTTGCGGCTATAATCGAAGGAAAAGCGCAGGCGAAGCGCCTGCTTTTGAAAGGAGAAACGCAATGTTTGGTGGAATGGGAAACATGGGCAATATGCAGGGCATGATGAAGAAGGTGCAGAAGCTTCAAAATGACATGAAGAAGATGCAGGAGGAGCTGAAGAAGAAGACCGTCGAGGTGTCGGCGGGCGGCGGCGCCGTCAAGATCATCATGAACGGCGAGAAGGAAGTGCAGTCGCTTCATATCGATCCCGCCGCCGTCGATCCCGAGGATGTCGAGATGCTGCAGGATCTCCTCTCGGCTGCCTTCAACGAGTCGGTCAAGAAGGTCGACGACATGATGGCGGGCGAGATGGGCAAGCTCACGGGCGGTCTCGGCCTTCCTCCGGGCATGTTCTGAGATGCAGTACATCGCACCGCTGGCAAAACTCATTGAACACTTTCGCGCACTGCCGGGCATTGGCTCCAAGACGGCAGTGCGTCTTGCTTATCATGTCCTCGACATGGATGCAGCGAAGGCGCGGGCGCTCGCTGAGGCGATCGTCGAAGCGCGGGAGAAGATCGGCTTTTGCAGCGTCTGCTACAACCTCTCAGACCAGGATCCTTGCGCCATCTGCACGTCGGAAAAGCGCGACCGCTCGAAGATCTGCGTCGTCGAGCAGCCGCAGGATGTCGCCGCCGTCGAGCGCATGAAGGACTACAAGGGCCTTTACCATGTGCTGCACGGCTCGCTTTCGCCGCTTTCGGGCGTAGGCCCTGAGAACCTTCGCGTGAAGGAGCTTCTGCATCGGTTGGAAGGAGAGGCGGGCGCTGAGGTGCAGGAGATCATCATGGCGACGAATCCCACGGTCGAGGGCGAGGCTACGGCGATGTATCTCGCGCGGCTCTTGAAGCCTGCAGGACTCAAGGTCACGCGCATCGCGCACGGCCTGCCCATCGGCGGCGATCTCGAATACGCTGACGAAGTCACGCTCGCCAAGGCGCTCGAAAACAGAAAGGAAATCTAATATGCTAGAAATCATCGCGTCGCTCGCCGTCGGCATTCTGCTTCTTTCTATTGCGGCGAAGCTCCTAGACTTGCCCTTGCGCCTTTTGAAGAAATTCATCGTCAACAGCGTTGTCGGCGCGGTGCTGCTCTCCATCGTCAAACTTCTGGGCTTTCATGTGACGATCAACATCTTCACGTCGCTCGCTGCAGGAATCTTCGGCGTCCCCGGTGTGCTCATGGTGCTCGCGTGGAGCTATTTGTAAGAAAAAGTGCATTGGGCAGACGGCGGTGCCGGGTGTATTCGTGTTTTCTAAACATCTTGAAACAATAAAGAAGGCAAGATATTGAACGAAGAAAAAGCAAGGAATGTGGAAACGCTCTGGACGGCGGAATTCATCGGCATGAGTGCCACGAACTTTTTTCACCTCATGGCGCAGTACATCCTCATCGTCGGACTGCCTATCTACATCATGAACGAGATGAAGGGTGGCGAGCTGGAAGCGGGGCTTGCCATGACCTTCTTCCAGATCGGCGCCGTCTCCTCGCGCCCGTTTGCCGGCCGGCTCATCGACAGCCTGCACAAGGGCAGGCTGCTCCTTGGCGCGACGCTCGCCTTCTTCGCCATCATGCTTGCCTTCTGCTTCGCGCATACGGAAGAAGCGATCTACACGCTGCGCCTTCTGCAGGGCATCGAATTTGCGCTCGGCACGACGGCGGCGGCCACCTTGGCGGCGCTCGTCCTTCCCGCGGCGAAGAAGGGAACGGGCATCGGCTACTTCGCGCTCTCGACGAATCTCGCGATGGTCGTCGGGCCTCTTGCCGGCCTCCTTATCATACGCTCCTTCGGCATGATGGCGCTCTTCGTCTTCCTTGCGGCGAGCGCCCTTTTCACGCTCTGGCTCGCAAACCGCAGGAAGCTCCCCGATGAGATCGTTGTGCCAAAAGAGAAAAAAGGCCGGGGATTCTCCCTCATCGAGCGGCAGGCGCTTCCTGCGGCTCTCATTGGCGGACTCATGTTCTTCGCCTACGGCGGCGTCCTGACCTTCATCCCGCTCTATGCGCGCACGCTCGGCATGGAAGAGGACGTCAGCGCCTTCTTTGCCATATTCGCGCTCATCATCGTCGTGACGCGCCCCTTCATCGGCCGCATCTTCGATCAGCGCGGCGCCGACTATACGGTTTATCCGGGACTTCTCCTCTTCTTCCTCGGCTTCCTGTGCTTTGCCGCAGCCGAGTCGTCTGCGGCCTTTCTCGCTTCCGCCGCGATTCTAGGCGCGGGCTTCGGCGCTGCAAGCCCCGCCTTGCAGACGCTCGCCGTCGCGAGCGTCGCGCCTGAGCGTGCGGGACTTGCGACGGCGACCTACTTCTGGGCGCTCGACATCAGCGTCGGCCTTGCTGCCGCGACCTTGGGACTCGTCGCCGCCCGCTTCGGCTATGCGGCGCTCTACGGCATTCTGTGCCCTGCCGTCCTCGTCATTGCCGTCATCTTCTATACGATGTGGCGCAGGAGACGATAGGATTTTTTCCTTTTGCGACGAATACAAGGAGTTAGGATATTTCGTCAATATAAAGGAGGCGCGTCATGTTTGACAAAAAGAAATTTTTCATTCTTCTTATCCTCGTCATTTCTGTCATGGCGAGCGGCTGCTTTCGCATCAGCAGCGATACCGCCATCCACAAGGATGGCAGCGTGGATATAAAAAACACGATGGTCGGCGTACCTCTTCTTGCAGAGCAGATCCAAGAAGCGCGTGAATCGGCAAAGAAGAATCATCCGAACGCTTCGCTCAAGGACGTTCAGGACGGCAATATGTCCGGGATCGAGGAAACGACGCATTACAAGACGATCGCGGAGATGGCGAAGGCCGACGGCAATATGTTCAAGACCGTCGAGGGCAAGGCGAAGGGCGTGCAGCAAAAGAAGGGCTGGCTCTACGACACCTATGCGGTCGATGTGCTCTTTGAAGGAAAGAAGGACACGCAGGCAAATATGGATCAGGATGAGCGCGCCATGATGCAGGCGATGCTCTCTTCCGTGCGTGCCGACGTTTCCCTGTCTCTTCCCTATGCACCTGAGAGTCACAATGCGGACAAGGTAACGGACGGCGGCACGACCTTGGTCTGGGATCTCGCTTCTGCCTTGATGAATGGAAGCGACAAGTCCATACAGGCGACGTTTCGCATCTGGAATATGACGCATATCTACATCACGATCGGCATTGCCGTCGTACTCACGCTTGTTTTCTTGGGCGGCTTGATCGGCGGCTTTCTCTGCCGCAAGGGATCGCCTCTTCAATTCAGCATCTTCGGATTGGGACTCGTCGCTCTTCTCGCGCTTCTGGGCATTGGCGGATTTTCTCTCTATTCCGTCACGAATCTGCCCGCGCTGAAGGATCAGGACATTATATCTGCAACGGCCGCCAAGTCTTCCATCAATCAACTGCAGGATGCACTCGGCTCTTCCGGGAACGATCCGGCATTGTCCAAGGCGAAGAAGGGCGCCCTGTCGGATTCTTCTTCCGCCAAGACGAAGGCACAGACTCCGGCCGCTCCGAATCCTGCGCCCGCGTCCTCCGGTTCGCAGGATGCCGTGCGGACGTTCGAGACCTTTCATCGCAATATCACGAATCGCAATCTGCGCGCCGCCTACAATGCGTTGGGTTCTGAGATGCAGTCGCAAATGACCTATGAGGGCTGGGCGCCGGGCTTCAATACGACGGTCAGCAGCACGCCGCTCAACGTCGAGGTGCAAAGCGCCACGCAGGATCGTGTCACTGTGACCTATACGCTGCGTGCAGTCGACAACCCCGGCGGCACTCGCTATTTCAACGGCAGAGCTGTTCTCACCAGGCATGGATCGGTCTGGAAGATCGATGAAATCGTCAACAAGCCGAAGTGATGTAATCTACAGAAAAGGAAAAGGCTGTGCATAAGTCGAAGCCATCGACTTATGCACAGCCTTTTTTCTTATATGATTTTCCTAAATTCTCTTCACATCGGCGAAGCAGAGCTTGGGCACATGGTTGATGAGGTTCAATTCATGTGCCTTCTGATAGAACAGCTCCAGACCTTCGAGATGCTCGTCTTTCAAATCCCAGTGGATGACCTGCAGGTATTCTTCAAGCTGCCGGAAGGTGAAGTCCTTTTCTTCACGCACGGATTCGATCGTCGCGTACTTGTTCGCGACCCCTTCCGCCATGCCTCGGACGAGACGCTCGTAGACGAGCTGCAGCTTTTCGGGCGATTCCCTCGCGAAGGTGCGGTTCGCTGTCCAAAGAGAATAGACCATGCCGAGTCCCGTGAGCTTGTGCCACTCGGCGCCGAGATCGTAGTAGTGGAGATCCTCACGGCGGTGGTGGTAGAGCCAGAGCGCGTCGTCGCCGATGAAGAGCGAGCCTGCCGCGTCGTCGGGCACGGGATTCTGCGGCACGATGTGGTGCACATAGTAGTTGGGGCTTGCGTCGTATCCTTCCTTGAGGATGATCTTTAAGAGGCAGTGGCTCGTCGCCGATTTCGCCGTGAGGATGATGCGGTCGTCCCGGATCTCCTCAAGAGGTTTTTTCGTCACGAGGAGGATGCTCGTGACCTCCTTATCCGTGCGCACGCAGATGTCGGGCAGGATCACAAGGCTTTCGTCGCTCTGTGCGTAGATGATGGATGATATGCCGCTCACATCGAGCCTGCCCGCCAGAAGTTCGCGGTTCAACTCCGCCGGTACGCCCGGCACGAGGTGCAGCCCTCGGTTTCCGCCGTGCGCGAAGCTCCAGGTGAGCGGCAGGATATTGAGAAAATGGATGTGCCCGACCCTTGGCTCTGCCATAAATGTCTCCTTTCGGAAGAATGAAAAGATTCAGCGCTTCCTTACATATATTCCCACATGTGAAGCAAAGGACCGCGCCCCTTGCCGATATTGAGTCCCGCGCGGATGGCGCCCGTGATGTACGCCTTGGCGTCCTCAACGGCGATGGTCAGGGGTTTTCCCTCTGCAAGGCCGCAGGCGATTGCCGTCGAGAGCGCACAGCCCGTGCCATGCGTATTCTCGTTGTCGATGCGCGTCTGCTTGTACCAACGCGCCTTGCCGTCTGCGTAGAGCAGATCGTCGGCGCTCTCTACGAGGTGGCCGCCCTTGATGAGCACTGCGATTGGAAACCTCTCGGTCAGGACTTTGGCGGCCTTGAGCATGGAATCTTCGTCGGTGATGGCGACGCCCGTGATGGCTGCAGCCTCGGGCAAATTCGGCGTGACGATGTCGACGAGCGGCAGAAGCTCGTCGATCATCGCGAAGAGCGTGTCGCTCGTGATCAGATCGCAGCCGCTCGTCGAGGCGATGACGGGATCGAGCACGATGTTCTTCGCGTCCTTTTCCCGCAGTTTCTCGGCAATCGTGTGCACGATCGCGTCGTTTGCCACCATGCCGACCTTGACGGCGTCGGGACGGATGTCATCGTAGATGGCGTCGATCTGCTCCGCGATGAAGTCCGGAGGAATGACGAAGGTATCGCGGATTCCCGTCGTATTCTGCGCGGTGAGCGCCGTCGAGATGTTCATCGCGTACATCTTGTGCGCCGTGATGGTTTTGATGTCCGCCTGTATGCCTGCGCCGCCGCTCGGATCTGAGCCTGCGATCGTCAGAACCTTTCGGATATCCTTCATGCTGCATTCCTCCAAAAAAAATCGGATGGGTGGAGTCTTCCAAAGATACTCATATATATCTGTCTATAGTATACCATGAAGATTAAGGTTCTTGCCATAAATCGTACAGGGCGATCATGTTTCTGAGGCGTCGCTTCTCCTCGCTCGTCAGCGTATGGCTGATGGATTTTCCCTCCGCCGTAGACCAGTAGATGAAACGCGCCGCGCGGGCATTTGACGCGCGGCGAAGGATAAAAGCTCCCTCTTCGCCCAAAGCGATTTGGGAGCGTTCCGTCAGAAACTCGACATCCTTGTCGAGATGGTCGCGGCGCTTTTTTTCGGCGATCTCCCAAGTGCGTCGCTCGCCGTCTGCCTCGATGGCGAAGTGGTCGCCGAAGATCCAGCCGCGCATGCTGCTTTCGTGCATTGAATAGTAGTAAAGGATGTTGCAGCGAAACGTCGAGTTCCGACTGTGCCCGAGGAGCGGCTGGACGTAGAGACCTCCTGCGAGCTTCTTTTCCTCGGGATAGCTGTACCATGTATAGGCTCCCGAGTCTGTGCGTTCCATGCCCTCCTTGAGCTTTTCGATGCGAGCCTCACGCTCTTTTCTTCGCGCCTCTTCGGCAAGACGTTCTGCCTCGCGTGCTTCGCGCTGCGCCGCCTCCTGCTCTCTTTCTTCCGGCGAAAGCGTTTCCTCTTCGAGGAGGGCGAGCGCCGACTGCGTCTCATCGCGGTGCGTGCTGCTGTAATAGAGCATCGCACCCGTAAAGAGGGCGACGAGCACGCAGAACAAGATCGCATAGCGAACAATCCTCACGCTTCTGACTCCTTTTTGCAAGGTTATTTCTCCTTGATTCGTTTCTCTATTATACACGGAATCCGCTTCGTTTGCACAAAAAATTGTGCAGTTTATCTCGGGCAGGAAGGCTGCAGTTTGTTGTGGTCAAGCGTTTTTGTAACACGAGTGTCCAATCAACTTATGTCGAATATCTCGCTTCGAATGGCGTACGATATTCGTTATAAGTTTGATGGGGTGGGATCTCGCCCGATCGGCAGGCGTGCCAGAGGAATTCGCGACATTGAAATATCTGTGATGTGTGATGTGCAACATTCGACTGATTCATTCTTGATTAAAAGCAATAACTCTACTTAATTGCAGATTGACATTCTCACATAAAAGATGTATACTGCTGAGTATAAAAGGTTTGCTAAACAGGCTCTTGGTAGTACGCTCTTCTATGATACGGGGGAAGCGGAATCCACGAGCCTCTTTTATTTTAGGAGTGATAATATGGTAATCAGAACAGCCATTCTCGTTGACGGTGGGTTCTATAGAAAACGAGCCCGGCATCAATGGGGCATTAAAACTTCAGAGGAACGTGCAAAGGAATTAACGGCTTACTGCATGGCGCACATAAAAAAGAAAGACGGATCCATTCCTCGGTGTTTATATCGAATTTTTTATTATGACTGTTTGCCGACTAGGCGTAGCGTTTATCATCCGCTGCTGAAACAGAATATTGATCTGGAAAAATCAGGGACCAGCACATGGACACAGGCGTTCATGGACGAGCTGAAACGCAGACGAAAATACGCACTTCGCCTCGGGGTACTTGCCGAAAAACCAAACTATAATCTAAGTCCATCAGTAACCCGTGATTTGCTGAACAACAAACGATCATTGGATAGCCTGACAGTAAACGATTTTGAGTTTCACGCGCTACAAAAAGGTGTAGACATGAAAATCGGTATTGATATTGCGTCTCTCGCTTATAAGCATCAGGTTGATCAGATTATTCTTATCTCTGGAGATAGTGATTTTGTTCCCGCCGCGAAGCTCGCAAGACGCGAAGGGATTGATTTCATCCTAGACCCTATGGGGGCAGATATTAAGGCTGACCTTTTTGAGCATATTGACGGCTTAGAGACGCTATGGAAGCATAATTCTTTAACGCCCCCATCCTCTTGTGATCCAGAGTAAGCGCTGCACTCCTATTACAGAAAACAGCCCATTGGTCACAAATAACTAAAAAGCCGCCCGCCGTGCGCCAACACGGTGAGCGGCGAAGCAAGTAGTCTCCGAAGAAATCTACCCACGCTGTAACAAGACAAAGTATATCACACCTTCGGGGATTATTCCACAATGAATCTTCGGAGGTGTTTTATTATGCCCAGCAAACGCAAAGACGGACGCTATAAGTCGAGCGTCATCCTTGAGAATCCGATCACGGTCGAGAAGGTTCGGCGCATTTCTACGCCTACACGCTGCAGGAACTTGAGGCTGAGCGACGGCGCATCATGAACGCGAATATCTTGGATTCCCTGCTGGTCGAGATGTTCCACCGCTTCGCGGATAAGTTCCTCACCTCACCTTACCACTTCATCTCACCATGGATCGATATGTGCATAATACGGAGCAGATGCAGGAGGGTGTCACCGAGAAAGTAGTCAAGTGTGAAGAGAAATACGGCCGATAAATTCCAGGATGTCAAAAAGGCTGTCAAAAATAAAAAGCAAAAGAAAAAGGCTTCCAAAACAAAATGCTCGGAAGCCTTGAATTTACTGGCGGAGAGGGTGGGATTCGAACCCACGGTACATTGCTGCACACTTGATTTCGAGTCAAGCACCTTCGACCACTCGGACACCTCTCCTCAAAGGTACTGTGCTAGTTTACCACATCTTTTTCCGCTTGTAAAGGGGCGCGGTGCACGTTTCTTGACGCACTGCGCACGATGCTCTACGATACTTGCAAAGCAGATGTTCGTGCGGGCTTACAGCGTGCCGAAGATGCGGTCGCCGGCATCGCCCAAGCCGGGGACGATGTAGCCGTGTTCGTTGAGGCAGTCATCGACGGCAGCGACGTAGATGGGGATGTCGGGATGCGCTGTATTGACGGTGCGCACGCCTTCCGGCGCAGCGACAAGACAGAGGAGCACGATGCTCTTCGCGCCCTTTTTTTTCAAAAGGTCGAGCGCTGCGGCGGAACTGCCGCCCGTAGCGAGCATGGGATCGACGACGATGAACATGCGCTCACCGATGTCGCCCGGCAGTTTGCAGAAGTATTCGACGGGCTGCAGCGTCTCCGGATCGCGGTAGAGCCCGATGTGTCCGACGCGGGCAGCGGGGATGAGGCGCAGCACGCCTTCCGCCATGCCGAGTCCCGCACGAAGGATGGGAACGATGCCGAGCTTCTTGCCCGCGAGCTTCTTCACGCGGCAGGGAGCGACGGGCGTCTCGATCTCTACATCCTCAAGCGGCAGGTCGCGCGTGATCTCGTAAGCCATGAGCATGGCGATCTCTTCGAGAAGCTCGCGAAAGTCCTTCGTGCCCGTTTCCTTCTGGCGCATGAGCGTGAGTTTGTGCTGGACGAGCGGATGATCGACGATGTGCACGGTGAGATCTGCTTGGTTTTCCTGAGTCATGGGATGCCTCCTCACTCGTAAAGGGGATATTTTTCGCAAAGGGCGTCAACGCGCTTTCTTGCTTCCTCCTGAGCAGCCGTGTCCGTCGCATGATCGAGCACGAGCGCGATGATGGCGGCGACCTCTTCCATGTCGGCCTCTTTGAAGCCGCGCGTCGTGAGCGCGGGCGAGCCGAGACGGATGCCGCTCGTGACGAAGGGGGACAAAGGCTCGAAGGGGATCGTGTTGCGGTTTGCCGTGATGCCGACGCCGTCGAGGAGGTTCTGCGCCTCCTTGCCCGTGACGCCCTTGCTCCTGAGGTCGACGAGCATCAGGTGGTTGTCCGTGACGCCCGAGACGATGCGGAAGCCCTTTTCCTGCAAAGAGGCGGCGAGCGTCTTGGCATTCTTCACGACCTGTGCGGCGTATTCTTTGAAGGCGGGCTGCAGCGCTTCTTCCAAGGCGACGGCCTTCGCCGCGATGACGTGCATCAAGGGGCCGCCCTGGATGCCGGGGAAGATCGCCTTGTTGAACTGTGCGCCGAATTCCGCGTCCTTCGTGAGGATCATGCCGCCCCGAGGGCCGCGAAGCGTCTTGTGCGTCGTCGTCGTCACGACATCCGCCCACGGCAGCGGGCTTGGATGCATGCCGCCCGCGACGAGTCCCGCGATGTGCGCCATGTCGACCATGAGGTAGGAGCCGACCGCCTTGGCGATGGAGGAGAGCCGCTCGAAGTCGATGATGCGCGCATAGGCGGAAGCGCCGGCGACGATGAGCTTCGGCTTGACTTCCTTCGCCTGCTTTTCCAGCGCATCGTAGTCGATGCACTCTGTCTCTTTGTCCACGCCATAGGGGACGACGTGGAAGTACTTGCCCGACATGTTGACGGCGCTGCCGTGCGTGAGGTGTCCGCCGTCCGTGAGATTCATGCCCATGTAGGTGTCGCCGGGCGAAAGCAGCGAGAAGAACACCGCCATGTTCGCCTGTGCGCCCGAGTGCGGCTGCACGTTGACATAGCCTGCGCCGAACAGCTCTTTCGCACGCTCGATGGCAAGCGTCTCAACGACGTCGACGCACTCGCAGCCGCCGTAGTAGCGCTTGCCCGGGTAGCCCTCGGCGTACTTGTTCGTGAGCACGCTTCCCTGCGCCTCCATGACGGCGCGGCTCACGATGTTCTCCGAAGCGATCAGCTCAAGCTTGTGACGCTGGCGCGAAAGCTCCGCCTCCAGCGCCGAAGCGATCTTCGCATCGGTCTTCTTCAACGTATCCATCAATGCCATACATTTCCCTCCTGATCCGTCGATAACGGGGACACCCCCGTTTCCTGTCTATCCATACTATGTTATTGTACTATGAATTCTTAGCCTCGACAAGCCCGTAGGGCGCAGGCGAGGGTTAGAAGTCATTGTCCAGCAACGCTGTGGCTATGAATTCTTAGCCTCGACAAGCCCGTAGGGCGCAGGCGAATCTTGAAGCATCGCGGCAGAATTGCTATACTATACTTACGTTAGGAAGCGCTGATAAAATGAGGGCACCCAGATTTGCACAGATGCACTGTATCTATCGAGGAGACAAACCGCAGGCGTAGCGGTGCTACGTCGAGGATTTGTCGACGACGAGAGGACAGCGCAGATGTGTGAAGATGGGCGGCTGAATTTATCAGTGATTCCTTTAAATAGCATCAAAGCGAGGGGGAGCATCGATGGAAAATCTGGCGATCATCGACATGGGGTCGAACAGCATTCGGTTCATCGTCATGCAGATCAACGACAACCATTCGTATTTCCTGCAATATCAGCAAAAGGAGGCGATTCGGCTCGGCAAGGGCATGTCGGAAACGGGTCGGCTCAATCCCGATGGCGTGAAGCGTGCGCTTGAGTGCCTGCATGTCTACAAGCACATGATGGAGGTCATGCAGGTCACGCGCTGCATCGCGGTCGCGACAGCGGCGGCGAGGAGCGCATCCGATGGGGCGCAGTTCATCGAGCGCATCCGCGAAGAGACAGGCATCGAGATGGAGATCATCTCGGGTGAGCGCGAGGCATACCTCGGTTACCTCGGCGTCGTGAACACGATAGACGCGAAGGATTTCATCCAGTTCGACCTCGGCGGCGCATCGATCGAGGTGTCGCTCGTTTTGAACCGCAAGATCAAGGAGTCGGTTTCCGTACCTTTGGGCGCGGTGACGATGACGGACAAGTTCGGCATGCAGGACATCGTGACGCAGGGCGTCCTCGACAAGTGCATAAAGTATGTAGAAAAAAAGTTTCGCGAGATGATTCCCTGGTCGAAGGACAGGCGTCTGCCCGTCATCGGCATCGGCGGCACCGTCCGAAACCTCGCGAAGATGGATCAGTACAAGACGAGCTACCAGCTCGCGCGCATCCACAACTACATCATTCCGCGCGAACGCTTCGAGCCTTGCTATCAGGCCATCATCAAGTCGAGCTGTACGAACCGCAGAAAGTTCGGCGGGCTTTCCACGGAGCGTGCCGACATCATCGTCGCAGGTGCGACGATCGCGCGCTGCCTCATGGAATTCAGCGGCGGCAAAGACCTCATCGTTTCGGGCTGCGGCCTCCGAGACGGCGTCTTCTACGAGTATTACGGCAAGAAATACGGTGCAGGCTCGCCCGTCGTCAAGGACGTGCTCAAGGCGAGCGTAGAGAACTACCTGAAGCGCGTGGAGCGGCGCATGGAGCATCTAGGGCGCGTCCACGATCTCGCCCTGAGCCTCTTCGACCAGCTGAGGCGCCTGCACGGTGCTCCGAAGCGTTCGCGCGACCTCCTGTCCGTTGCCGCGTGGCTGCACGATGCGGGCAAGATTGTCAATTATTACGAGCACGCGCGAAACTCCGCTTTCATCATCAACAACGCGCCGCTCTACGGCATGACGCAGAAGGAGCAGCTCAAGGCGTCCTTCATCGCGGGCTTCCATCACGGCATCAGCAACAAGATCATGCGCTCGTATCGCTATGCCATGATGGTCACGCAGCCCGAGTGGAAGGAAATCCGCAAGCTTGCGACGCTGCTCGCGCTCGCCGAGGCCGCCGATGTGACCTACGAGGGTCTTGTCACAGGGTTCGAGGCGGCGGCAACGTCCGAGGGCGTCGCGCTCTCCGTCATCGCCGCGCCCGATGCCGACACCCGCGCTACGGATTTCGAGATGCAGAGTTTCTGCAAGCAGTTCAAGAAAGAGTTCGGCCGCCCGCTCGTCATCGTGTGGCGCAAGTAGGAGCGCGTATGCGACATAAGGACGGATTTCCCAAACCATTTGATATTTTCTTTTCTTCTATGATATAATGATAGTTATATGAGAAAAAGTGGTATCATTCTTCAAAATCGTTGGGGGATCGTGGCTTGAATACGAAGGGAAAGAAGCCGGACAAGCGTGAGTATACGCTGAAGGTCATTCCGCACCAGGGCGAGACAGTGCGAAGCTACAGCTTCTCGGTTCGGAAACTGAAGCTTTTGGCGTGCGCTCTGGCAGCTCTTGCCGTGGTTTTGCTGGCGGGATTCGGCTATATGTCGTACAGCCTTTGGAGCGGTGCGGCGGACGCGAAGGCGGAGACGCCCGCTGAGACGGGCCGGCAGGCGGAGCTGAAGGAGCTTGCCAAGGAGGCGCAGAACCTGCAGAGTGAGATGGAAAAGCTCACAGAGCGCGAGAAGACGCTGCGCCGCCTGCTCGACGAGGGGGCGGCGGACGAGTCTGCCAAGCATACGGGACAGGGCGGGCCGGCCGTGCCGGCGGAAGTCTCGCAGGTGCGACGTGCACTCGATGCGGTGTCACGCGGTCTGCCTGAGCGGCGCGAAAGCCTGGCGAAGCTCGAAGCGAGATATGAGAAGCAGCGGGAAGAAGCGGCGGCGCGTGCGGCTGAAAAGGATAAGATGGCACGGACGAGTGTGCCGGGAAATGTCCCTTCAGGCTGGCCGACATCGGGCGACATATCGTCACCCTTCGGCTGGCGTTGGAACGGCACGGACTTCCATCCGGGCATCGACATCGCCAACGATATGGGGACGCCCATCGTGGCGACGGCGGACGGCGTCGTGACGACGGCCGGCTGGAACGGAGGCGGCTACGGCAACATGGTCGACATTGACCACGGCAACGGCATCCTCACGCGCTACGGTCATGCGTCCGAAGTCGTGGTGCACGAAGGACAGCATGTGAAGCGCGGCGAGGTCATCGCCTATATGGGCAGCACGGGCTTTTCTACGGGGCCGCATGTCCACTATGAGATCCATGTCAATGGCGAGACGGTGAATCCGGCAAGCTATCTATAGGAAGTGGGGAGTCTATGTTTGGTGTGATGAAAAGGCGCGATGACAGTTCCGTCTCGGGCGATATAGAAACAATCATCGGCAAGAACACGAAGATTCATGGCGAGGTCAGCGGCACGGGGAATCTGCGCATCGACGGGGAGATCGAGGGCGAGCTGAAACTCTCCGGCTCCGTGATCGTCGGGGAGACGGGCATGGTCACGGGCAACATCTCGGCGCGCTCGCTTGACGTATCGGGCACGGTGCACGGCAACGCGCAGACGGAAGAGGGACTGACGATCCACAGCGCAGGACAGCTCATCGGCGATGTCAAGGTCAACGCTTTCCAGATCGAGGACGGCGGCATCTTCAAGGGACGCAGCGAGATGAATCCGCGCGCCGGCATTGAGCTGAAAGTGCGCCCGCAGCCCGCGGCAAAACCGCTGCAGGAACAAGTGATTTCTTCAGACGCTTCGGCGAAGTCTGCGTCGAAGATGGCGGCGCAGCTGAAACCACCGTCGAAGGCGGAGAAAAAATGAAAGCCTGCGCCCTTATGACATGGCTTCTCAGGACTTAGCGCAAAGAAAACCGCTGCATGAACCTTTCGGACATGCAGCGGCTTTTTTGATGCGAGCCAGTTCGACAGGAACATCATCGCCATGCACGAGGTGCCGCTCTTGCCCGGATGCCCCTCCTTGCCGTAACAGTCGAGGCAGTAGAGCATCGTATTGCGCAGAATCTCGGGCGGCAGCTCCTCGCGGGAGAAGAGGAAGCTCATGGCATTGAGCATGGACGTCGGCCCGCAGTCGTATTCGGAAATCTGATAGTGGAGCGGTGTTTTCATCGTGTGGGTTCAATCCTTGACGCGTAATCATACTCTTCTTGTTCCAGCCGGACGCTCAATCTTTGACTGGTGCGGCATGTTTTTACTATGAAAGTCCAAGAAGTCAAGCCCGAAGGGCGCAGACTGATTGGGTAACTTTCATTAAGGGCGGTGCACAATGTCCACAAAGTGGACGTTTGTGCGTGTAGCTTACCATGAAGCCCCAAGAGGTCAAGCCGAAGGTGCAGACCGATTGGCTAGGCTTCTGTAAGGGCGGCGCACAATGTCCACAAAGTGGACGTTTGTGCGTGTAGCTTATATTATACCATGAGACGCGCATACAAAAAAGAGCTGCCGCAGAGAATCCTGTGCGACGGCTTCGCCGTTCCTTCTATGCATAGTGTGTCCACATGCGCTTGATGAGAACGATGCCATCGGCGGGGTGTCCCGACAAGTCGTCATAGTCTGCAATATTTGGCAGCACAGAATATACCAAGCGATGCTGTATGTTGATGCGGCGTGAATAGTTCCCTTTTAGGTTTCCTACGAGTTTTTCGTAGGGCGGGGGATTTTGGAACGGGTCTTGCAAGAGGATGTCAAGCAACTCCCTTGCGCGTCTTTCCAAGCCGGCAGCTTTCAAGCGCTGTTTATCTTTTTCTGCTTGTTTGCTGAATTTGACAAGGTACATCACCATGCCTCGCTCGGGTCATACGTCGTGCATTCGGACAGCGGCTCTTCATCGGCTGCGAGGATGCTCTGGGTCATGTTGGGGATTGCATTGAGATAAAGGGTTTCTTCGACGGCACGCCAGTCATCTTCCGAAATGAGGACGGCATTCTTGCCGCGCATGTTCGTGATGGTGATCGGTGTGCGGCTGTCGTTCACATCCGCAATCAGTTGGTACAGGTTTTTGCGTGCCGTTGTGGCATTGATGGCAGTCATGGGACGCCTCCTTTCGCTTTGTTTCATTATAACGTACGCAAGTAGGTACGTCAATCGATCTGCGTCCTTTGGGCTTCTCCCTTGCTCTTTCGTGCTGTGGTATACTGTTAGGCAGGAGAACTATTGTGTAGGGAGGCGAGCTTATGGAATTGGCAAGGTATATCGACCATACATTGCTCAAGACGGATGCGCAGAGGGCGGATGTGGCAAAGCTCATCGAAGAGGCAAAGACGTATCATTTCGCTTCGGTCTGTGTGAGTCCGATCTGGGTATCGTACGTGTCCGAGGCGCTTCGAGGCAGCGGTGTAAACTACACGCACAAACGTCCACTTCGTGGACATTGTGCGCCGCCCTTACAGAAGCCTAGCCAATCGGTCCGCGCCTTCGGCTTGACCTCTTGGGGCTTCATGATAAAGACGTGCACGGTCATCGGTTTTCCGCAGGGGGCGACGCCGTCCGCAGTCAAGGCGTTCGAGACGGAGCAGGCGGTTGCAGACGGCGCGGACGAGGTGGACATGGTCATCGCGGTCGGCAGGCTCAAGGATGGCGACGACGCCTATGTGAAGGCGGACATCGAGGCCGTCGTCCGGGCGGCTAGAGGGAAGGCGCTGACGAAGGTCATCATCGAGACGTGCCTACTGACCGACGAGGAGAAGCGCCGCGCGTGCCTTCTCGCGAAGGAGGCGGGAGCGGACTTCGTCAAGACGTCGACGGGATTTGCCGCAGGCGGCGCGACGGCAGCTGACGTGAGGCTCATGCGCGAGAGCGTGGGCGAGGCGATGGGCGTCAAGGCGGCGGGGGGCATCCGAAGCCGTGCGGACGCCGAAGCGATGCTCGCCGCCGGGGCGACGCGCCTCGGCACGTCGAGCGGCGTGAAGATCGTCGAGGGATAGGAGAAAGGGCGGCACAGGAATCCGTCAGCGGTCAGGTTTTTGCCGTCTCCTTTCACTGGATCAGAAAACAGCCCTGCGGCATGCCGCAGGGCTGTTTTTCGTAAGATGCACGATAAAGACGTGGCTATTTCACGCTCGATATATGCCAAAGCTCGTCCTTCTCATTGCTGTCGCACAGTGTGAACTTGCGTCCTTCGAGATTGGTGTGAACAGCGAAATCCTCTTTTACGGGCGTTTCCTTCGGGCATAGAACGTAGAACTCGCTGAGTGCCGAAAGATCCTCGATGGCGTAAAAGGGCATGACGTTCGTCGCCGTCCACGTGCCGGGTTTTGGTGCGTTTCGCTCGACATCTTCACGCGTCGTCAGCAGATATATGGCCTTGTCCGAGTAGAACGTGCAGCCGACGCTGTACGTGTGCTCGCGGTAGCTCATGACGGGTATGTGCGCGGGAAGATCGTGTACGAGAGCGGCGGCGGGTGCGCCGCCTCTCTCTCGGCACATGGGAACGGCGACGAGGACGAAGAGGGTCAGATAGAAGACGCCGAAGGCGGCGATGAAGAAGCTCATGCGCTTCCTGTCGAAACCGCCGAGGAGGCGCGCCGCCAGGATGGCGATGGGGAAGACCGAAGGGAAGGTGTAGGTTGGATACTTCGTCGCCATGCACTGATAGACGAGAATCGTGCCGAGCGCCCAGACGAGCAGGAAGAGCGTGTCCTTTTCCGCGAAGGCGCGGCGCAGGGCGGCTCCCCTCTCTTGCCAGATTTTTTTTGCCGTACACCAGACGAGCGGCAAGGACCATGGGAAGAAGCTCGCGAGGAAAAGAAGGATGTAGTAGTACCAGACATTCTGTCCGGGATGTTCGGAGACGGTCGCGCGCAGGAAATTGTGCGTGCCGAAGAACGTCCCGAGGAAGTCTGCGCCGTGCAGGCTGTACATGGCGTAGTACCAACTGCCGCCAACGAGCAGGAAGAGGATCATGCCGCCGCCCCAGCGAAGGCGAAGAAGCTCCTTCGCATCCTTTCGGAGCACGAGGTAGACGGCAAGCAGGAGCCCCGGCAGGAGGAAACCGATCGGCCCTTTCGTGAGGACGGCGAGCCCTGCAAAGAAGAAGGCGGCGTAGTAGCGCACACGTTTTCCTGAGTCGTAGCCGAGGTAGAAAGAGACGAGCGTCGCGCTCATGAAGAAGAAGAGCGTCATGTCTGTGATGATCGCCTTGCCGACGTACCAGAAGCCGACGGAGCTGGCGAAGAGGCCGCCCGCAAGGAGTGCCGTCCGATGTCCGTAGAGGCGGCGCGCGAAAAAGTAGAGCAGCGTGAGGCTCAAAAGCCCCATGACAGCGCTCGGGAAGCGCAGCGCGAATTCATTGACGCCGAAGATGAGGCATGAGGCGATCATCTCCCAATAGAAGAAGGCGGGCTTGTCGTACCAATAGTTGCCGAAGATACGCGGCGAGAGATAGTCGCCGGAGGCGACCATCTCCTTCGCTGTCAGCGCGTAGTTCGATTCGACGGGATCGGTGATGGCGAGACTGCCGTTCGCCGCCAGCAAGATGATTGCTCCGAAGATGAGCAGGAGCAAGAACTCCCGCTTCTCACTTTTGACCATGATCGTATTTCCTCCGTTCAGCGAGTCTTGGATGCTTTCCCTGCGGCAGGATGGGGGATCGTGCCGGGATGGCCGTCTAGCCTGCGATTCCTAACTGATGTAGGATATGCGGCTCTCGTTGCGCGGCTTGGGATCGGGCACGTCGCCTGCCGCGTAACCGAGCGCGAGATGGCCGATGCCGACGTATTGGCCGGGGCGGAAGAATATGCCGGCGCGCGAGAGAATCTCCTGGCCGAGCGGCTGTTCCAGCTCTTCCTTGGCGCGGTGAATCCAGCATGTATGGATGTCGAGCGATTCGGCGGCGAGCATCATCGTGGCGATGGCGATGCTGCCGTTACACAGATAGTTCACATCGTCCTTGTCCGCGATGACGAGCAGGATGACGGGCGCACCGTAGAAGGGGTCGAAGCCCTTCTTCCAATGACCGATCTGACAGTTCAGTTCGACGAGCTTTTCGCGCATGACCTTGTCCGTGATGACGATTGTGCGTACGGATTCGCTGCCCATGCTGCGCGGCGCATACAGCCCCGCCTCGACGATGTCGCGCACGATGTCGGCGGGCGGCATTGTCGGCAGGAAGGCGCGCACGCTGCGCCGCTTCTTGATCGTTTCTATGACTTCGTTCATCGTTGTGCCTCTTTTCTTGCAAGATGATAATTCTTCTTTGGGATGATTGTCGTGATTTTCTTGCGCCATTATAGCATAGTTTTCGATATTATGCGACTATGGGGGCGCGAAAGGAAGATTCTTGGGGAGTTTTAAGGAAAAGGGCTCGTCAGGGTAGGGGAAAGGACTCATAGTCTAGCGTCGCTGGACAGGGAAATCCTAAAGCTCGCCTGAAACAGCTTTTGACAGTATACCTGAGGTATGGTATTCTAAACAAAATATATGAAATCATCGTGAAGGAGTGTCGGTCTATGAAAAAACGCAACCTGCTCGCTTTGACTGTGGCGCTCGCGCTCAGCAGCAGCGCTGCGTTCGCCGCGTCATCGGCGCAAGACGCTGCAGCGGAAGCGGCTTCGGCTGGGTCTGTCGCCGTGAAATCTGCTCCTATGCGGCCAGATGCGCAACGCACGGCTGCATCGAAGGATGGCAAGACAAACGAGACGGCGATAACTCCAAACTACATTGAGGCGCCGGAAGAATTTGAGATTGCTTCCCTGGGGCGTCCGTCGACAGTGCAGAACTACCGGCTTTTCAAAGGGGATACGATGCGCATTTTGCCCATCGGCTTCACGGAAGATATAAATGTTGAAGAGATTCCAGTTGGTGTCGATGGCTGCGTGCAGCTTCCTTATGTCGGCAGTGTCAAGCTGGAAGGCATGACGTTGGATGAGGCGAAGAAAGCGCTTCTGGAAGCCTTCGGCGAGTACATGCGCATTCCCGATATCTCTATCTTCGTCACGGAATATGGAAAGCGCAAGGTCTACGTCATGGGTGACGTGGACAAGCCCGGCATTCAGGAGATGGATGCCGATAATATGAATGCCTATGCTGCCCTGGCAAGCGCCGGCAGTTGGACGGATCGCGGGCGCAGCACGCGCATCCAAGTCATCCGCGTGCGCGACAATGTGATGTATTACCGTACGCTGAATATGAAGGCCTATGTGAAAAAGCATGACATTACACAAAATGTTTTCCTTGAAGATGGAGACATCGTCTATGTGCCGGCAACAAATGGCGTCAAATTCCAAGAAGATATTTTGCCGTATATCAACGTGTGGGCGCTGTATAAGTCTCTGACGAATTAACTTCATGGATAGGAGAGAAGCTGTAATGGAACGAAATGAGGATGCGATTGACCTCTCAAAGCTTTTTCATATCATGGCTGTGCGTTGGAAGGTCGTGACAACGCTCGTGTTTGTGTGCACAGCGGTGGCGGTAGTGATTGCTTTTGTGTTGCCGAGGGAGTATGAATCTACCACGCTTGTGCAGACGCGCAATACTGGAAAGGTCGATGTTTCCGGCGCTGCCGCAGCGATGGCGATGTTTGGGATAAGCAGCGGATCTGTGTCGTCGCCGACGATGAATTACATTGAACTGATGAAGACGCGTACGGTACTTGAACCTGTTATTGATAGCATGTCTTTTAAAGATGGTAAGAAGCCGGATGCGAAAGCTTTTGCAAAAGCCTACCTTGATATTAAAAACACCAAGGGAACGAATCTTATCGAGGTTAGTGCGCGAGGGAGAAATCCAGAAGAGGCACAGATGATCTCGCAAGCTGTCGTTGATAACTTTCTCCTTATGCAGACGGATATGAACCAAGAGACGCAGTCTTTGCTCGTGAAGTTCCTTGACAAGCGCATCGCAGAAAGCAAGCAGGAGTCAGAAGAGGCGGAGCAAAAGCTGGCGAGCTTCAGCAAAGAGCATAAGATTTACAGCCCCGATGAACAGGTCAAGGCGGCGATTGAACAACTGGCTGTCTTTGACAAGGCGATCAGCGAGGCCGAGGTGCAGCAGAAGTCCGCACAAGCAGAGTTCGATGCGGCCGAAGCGAAACTTGCGGAACAGAAGATGAGGAGCAGAACATATAATATTTCTGATAACACTGTTGTGCAGAAAATCCGAGATCAAATTGTTGCGAAGCAGGTGGAACTCGTGGGCCTTGAACAGCGCTATACCGACAAGCATCCAGACGTGCAGAAGGCGAAAAGCGAGTTGCAGCAACTGCAAGGAAGTCTCAATGCGGAGGTTATCGCAAGTGTCGACTCAAATGCTGCAACGCTCAATCCGACGCAGTCAGAGCTTTTGAAGAGTCATGCTTTGGCGGCCGTGAAAGCTTCTGTCGCAGAGGCTGAGGCAAGTAAACTCAAGGAACTTCGCAGCAAAAAGGAAAAAGATATTGGGGATATGCCCAACGATGTTTTGGAATATATGGCACTTGAACGCGACGTGAAGATTAAAGGAGAGGTTTATCTGAATCTTGTTAAGCAGAGCGAGCAGAGCAAGATTCAAGAGGCGATGGACAGCATGGACATCCAGATTGTCGATCCGGCGAATCTGCCAGATGTGGATAAGCCTGTCGCACCGCGGAAGAAATTAATTGCTGCGATTGGTTTTTTGATAGGTGTGCTTTTATCCATGGGATATGGGTTGCTTCTTTATAGAAGAGAGGTATAAAAGGTTTTGAGTGAGATAGTTTCTATCAAATTTTTAAGATATGTTTTCAGTTGATATGCGGAGTAGCTGATTAGTCTGCGTGCTCTGGGCTTGCCCCCTTGGTCTTTTATAATAGACGGCAAAGTCATTTTGTATTTTGCGCTCGCTTTGAGCATTTGCTTGTGAGATTTGGTTTCTGCCGAAAGGAAGCGTAAATTCGTTATGATGTCGTTCGTTCATGTGAAGGAAAAATTCAAACTTATTTTCCTCGACCTCATTATTTTAAGCGTCATGCCAGTTTTAGCTGTGCTCTTGCGATTTGATGGTGCTTTGCCGGAGTACGAGGCTGCAGTCTTGCATGTATGGCTTCTTCCTTCTGCTGTTCTTGGAGTAGGCATTTTTTATCTTTTTGGCATGTATCATCGAATTTGGCATTATGCACGTATTCGGGATCTCAATGCGATTGTCGGAGCTGTCACATTGTCTTCGGCTGGAACATTTCTTCTTCTTTTCTTGGTTGGAAAAGATGTGCCAAAAAGTGTTTTTCTGATTTCATGGATGCTCGTTCTGGGCGGTATCGGTTTGAGCCGCTTGGCGTTTAAAATCAATTTGGATATGCTTTCCGGTGCTCAAACAGGACAACGAGCAGTGTTGATTATTGGTGCTGGTGATGCCGGTGCTATGCTTGTGCGAGAAATTGAACAAAATGATGCGGCGAGTGTTCGTATTGTCGGATTCGCAGATGATGACGTGAAGAAGATAGGCAATCGTTTGTCGGGATTTCCTGTCTTGGGATCGATTGATCAAGTCCCTGAAATTGTTGAGACGCAAAATGTAGAGGAGATTATCATTGCAACGCCTTCAGCAGAAGGCGATGAGATTCGCAGAATTACAGATATATGCCATCGCGTATCCTGCAAAGTCAAAACAATGCCCGGTCTTTATGAAATGATGGAAATGGGCAAGCGCAATATCGGTTTACAGCAGCTTCGTGAAATACGCTTGGAAGATCTCCTGCGGCGCGATCCGATCAAACTGGATTTCGATAAAATCACGCATTATATCGCAGGAAAGACGGTTCTAATCACGGGAGCGGGCGGCTCGATCGGGGCGGAACTTTCTCGTCAACTCAGTTATGCCGGAGCAAGGGAAATCTTGCTCTTGGGACGTGGGGAAAACAGTATTTATGAAATTTATCAAGAATTGAAAGTGAAATTTCCAGAGCAATCCTATCGTACTGTTGTTGCTAATATCACAGATAAAGCCCGTATGGAAGAGGTGTTTCGCGATTATCGGCCGGAGGTTGTCTTTCATGCAGCGGCGCATAAGCATGTTCCTCTGATGGAGATTCAGCCAGTGGAGGCTGTACAGAATAATGTGTTTGGAACGAAGAATGTAGCAGAGCTTGCAGATGCGTATAAGAGTGAGATTTTCGTTCTGATTTCTACGGACAAGGCTGTCAATCCGACAAGCGTAATGGGGGCGACAAAGCGTACAGCTGAACTCGTTTTGCAGGAAATTAATCAACATAGTGAGACGAAGTTCGTCACTGTTCGCTTCGGCAATGTCTTGGGGAGTCGTGGCAGTGTAGTGCCGCTTTTTGAACGCCAGATTGCGGCGGGCGGGCCTGTTACAGTCACAGACCCGGAGATGACACGCTTCTTTATGACTATACCTGAAGCAGTGCAGCTTGTTTTGCAAGCTGGAGGGTTGGCCAAAGGGGGCGAAGTGTTCCTGTTTGATATGGGAAAACCTGTAAGGATCAATGATATGGCGTGTGATTTGATCCGTCTTCATGGACGTATCCCCAATAAAGATATAAAGATCGTTTACACGGGATTGCGTCCTGGAGAGAAATTATACGAAGAGCTTCTGACAAATGAAGAAGGAACGACGAGCACAAAGCACAAGAAGATCTATAGGGCGAAGATTATACCTATGGAAAAAGGTGCTCTTCAGAAAAAATTGGGTGTGCTGAAAAACACGAGAGACCGATTAACGATACTTAAAACATTAAAATGTATGATTCCTACGTATAAAAGCAAGCAATTGGAAAAGCTGACGCGTGAATAAGGAAGGAGCGATTATATGTCGAAGTATCCGATTTTGCCTAAGAAACTATACCTGTCGAGTCCGACGATGCATGACAAGGAGCAGGTTTTTGTTCAAGAAGCGTTTGATACGAACTGGGTGGCGCCGCTTGGAAAAAATGTAGATATGTTTGAAAGCCAGGTGGCAGCGTATGTCGGCGCTAAGAGTGCTGCTGCCTTGAATGCCGGCACAGCCGCCGTTCACATGGCGGTCAAACTGGCGAAGGTTCAGCAGGACGATGTCGTGCTATGCTCGGATCTTACGTTTGCGGCGACAGTCAACCCTGTGTCGTACGAGAATGGAAGGCAGGTTTTTATCGAGTCAGAGCGTGAAAGCTGGAATATGGATCCAAGAGCCTTAGAAAAGGCATTTCAAAAATACGATGGAGTACATAATCCCAAGCCAAAGGCAGTTATCGTGGCCAATCTGTACGGGTCGCCCGCCAAGCTTGACGAGATAAGGGATATTTGCGATGCCAATTGCACGCCGCTGATTGAAGATGCTGCGGAAAGCCTTGGCGCCACATATCGTGGAAAACAGACCGGCACGTTTGGGGCGTGGAACGCACTTAGTTTTAATGGGAATAAGATCATAACAACATCGGGCGGGGGGATGCTGCTTTCTGATGACGAAGATGCCGTGCGAAAGGTGCGGTTTTGGGCTACTCAGGCAAGGGAGCCGTTTCCCTATTACCAGCATGAAGAGATTGGCTATAACTATAGGATGAGCAATATCGTTGCAGGAATTGGCCGCGGACAGATGGTGTATTTGGACGCACATATTCGTCAGAAGACAGATATTTACAAGCGGTATGAATCCATGCTGGAAGGATTGCCAGTTCAAATGAATCCGTACTTGCGGGAAAGTGTGCCGAATTTTTGGCTGAGTTGCCTGACTATTGATGCGGGTGAAGACGTTACGCCAGAGCGAATACAGAATGCGCTGATGGAACACAATATTGAATCCCGCCCAATTTGGAAACCGATGCACATGCAGCCGGTCTACGCCGGGGCCGATTTTGTGGATGTCGGTGACCGTGTAGGCGAGGATATTTTTGCAAGAGGCCTATGTCTTCCCAGTGACAATAAAATGACAGAGGAAGAGCAGGAGATTGTCGTAGGTGTTATTCGGGAGCTATTTGAATAGGTATGTACGAGCGATATTTTAAGCGACTGTTCGATGTTATTTCTTCCCTTTTGGTCTTGCTTATGGGGTGGCCTGTTTTTCTAATTCTCGCATTGCTTATTCGCATGAAATTGGGCGCACCCATTATTTTTTCCCAGGTTCGTCCTGGGAAGGATGGAAAGCTTTTCCGGTTGTATAAGTTCCGCTCTATGACGGATGCGAGAGGTAAGGATGGAACTTTGCTTCCCGATGTGGATCGTATGACAGATTTTGGACGAAAGCTCCGTGCCACGTCGTTGGATGAGCTCCCTGAACTCATCAATATCCTAAAAGGCGATATGAGCGTCGTAGGACCTCGTCCGCAGCTTGTTCGCGACATGGTCTTTTTCACGCCGGAGGAAATGAAGCGTCAGTCTGTCTTGCCTGGTCTTACGGGGCTGGCACAAATTAGTGGACGCAACAATATCGACTGGAAAGAACGCTTTCGTTACGATCTGCAGTATATTCAGCATATTACCTTTGCGGAAGATATGCGCATCATATACCGTACGATTTTCAAGGTGGGGGCTCAGGAAGACATTGCGACGGAAGGCATGGAAACCAGTGAAGATTATGGAGACTGGCTGTTGCGCAGAAATAGGATCACGTCAGATGACTATGCAGAAAGCCAAATGAGAGCCAAGAGGATTTTGGAAAAATTTGAAAGGAATGGAGGAAGTATATGAGAAGAGAATTCTCCGTATTGATGTCCGTATATATCAAGGAAACGAAAGAAAATCTCAAGGAATGCATGGATAGTTTATTAACACAAACGGTCATGCCAACGGAAATCGTGGTTGTCAAGGATGGCCCGATCAGTCAAACACTTGATGAGCTATTGCGTGAGTATCAGAAAAACTATCCGAACATGGTTCGCGTAGTTGGTTATGAGGAAAATCGTGGCTTAGGCTATGCTCTAGCGTATGGGGTCAAGGTTTGCAAATATGAATTGATTGCGCGCATGGATACTGATGATATCGCGCGCAAGGATCGTTTTGAAAAACAATTAGCCGAGTTTGAGAAAGATAAGGATCTGATGATATGCGGTAGCCATATTGTCGAATTTGCAAAGGACAAGGCTGTTGTCAAAGATCGTCGTTGTGTTCCGTTGGAGGATCAGGAAATTCGTAGGAAGGGGAAGCTGCGCGATCCGTTTAATCATGTAACCGTGATGTTTTGTAAGTCGATGGTGCTGAAGGCAGGAAATTATGAAAGCTGTTTGTCCATGGAGGACAGTGTCTTATGGGCAAAAATGCTTCAGCTTCCGAATGGGCACGTGAAAAATATCAATGATTATTTGGTTTATGTCCGTGCAGATGAAGATATGATAGAGCGTCGTGGCGGACTATGGTATCTTAAACGCTATATGGCAGGCCGTAAGAGAATGAAGAAGTTGGGATATATTGGGGCAGCCCATTATTATTTTAGTATTTTTGCGCAGTTCCTCGTGGCAATTATGCCGTTAAAACTGCGCAATATCGTTTTTGTGAAATTTTTGAGGAGGTAGGGAGGAACGGATGCAAAATAGCGAAGGGGTGGAACACTCCTCAAAGCGCCGTACGATTTCATTTTACCGCATGGTAGTCTGCTTTTTATGGACAATCGCAATCGCGGCTTATTATTTTCAATTTCCTTTTGTGGACTTGGGTGCTTTGATTGTCCCTGCATTTGCGACGTATATCCTTTTTTCTGCGAAACGGATTTTTTGTGAGTTAGATCTCCCATTTTTCCTTTTATGGCTCTTTTTGGCTCTATATCTGACGGGGAATCTTTTTGCAACCGTTTCTTTTTTTGCTACCTCTGAGGCAGTTTGGCGGTTTTATCTTATTGTGCTTGTCATACCGATTTGCTTTTTTTTGCGCAATGAGAACTTCTCTGTAGAGTACCGTATTTTTCGTTGGCTCTCTCTATGCAAAGTGTTGTTTTTGATTGGTATGGCCGCGTATATGCTTTACGTTGGAAGCTATGAGCCCTTTCGCATTTGGGCAAAGAACCTAGGCGGGGATATGTACTTTGTGTATGATTTTTTCCCACGCATACAGGTGTCTGGAAATGCTTTGCTGCTTGTAGCATTCTTGATGGAATTTGCAAAAAGCAAACGTCTGTCTATATATTTAGCGCTTTTTTTTGTTGGTATTGTGATAGAAGGGAACTTTTCGTTTTACTTGGCTGTTATTGCCTTTTTAGGGTATTATTTTATAAGATATGCACGGCAAAAGGGGATTACGCTCAAGAAGCTTTTTGTGATTCTCATTATGCTGGTTATTGGGGCAGGCTTTTGCTTTTATGCTCTAGACCAACTCGAACAAAAGGCAGATGGCGGGAATGCACTTCGCACGGCACAAGCAGAAGTGCTGATCAGTGGGAATCCCCTTGTTGGAGAGGGGCTGGGGGCAAAGGTACACGATAATGTTCGATTGGGACGCATGGCAGACGATAAATATTTTGAACTCCAAACGCTGTATATTTTCTTTCAAATTGGATTTGTGGGGCTGGTACTGTTCTACCTGTCCAATATTCTTGCGCTTAGGCGAGTCCACAGTGCGGATGCATGGTGCGTCTATGTTGCATACCTGATTGGAAGTTTTTTTAATCCGTATTGCTTTGACACGACGCAGATGGTGACGGCAGTTCTGTGTGGAAATTATCTCATGATCGCACAGCACAAAGAGATATCCAGATCTATATGCTGATAGAGGAATAAGATGAAACAGTCTATGCTCGATAAAGTATTGAAATATGATGTTGTGTCTTTTGATCTTTTTGACACGTTGATTACACGCGATGTTTACAATCCACATGAAGTATTTGTGTATATGGAAGGTGTCCTTAGAAAGAAATATGGTGCGAAATATCAAGGCTTTGCGCAGAAAAGAATTGAAGCAGAAAGGATTGCCTATAAGAGGCGAAAGGAAGATGATATTCAGCTTCACGATATCTATCAGGTTTATGCAGCACGATATGGCACAATAGATTCTGATTTGCAAGGACTGGAAGTTCAATGTGAGCTGGATTTGACTACCACAAGATGGGATTTGTTTCAGATATATGAGATGTGCGTCCGCCAGGGAAAATGCATTGTATTGATTTCGGATATGTACCTTCCACGATCTGCCGTTATGGCTTTATTGGAGAAAAATGCAATCCGTTCTTACGATGTGTTGTATCTTTCTGGGGAGACAGGTCGGTCAAAGCGGACGGGAAATCTCTTTCATCTCGTGCAGTCGGAGCAAAATATTGGCAGAAAAACATGGCTGCATATAGGAGACAATTTTGTATCCGATTATTTGCAGGCGCGACGCGCAGGCATCCATGCACTTCATGTTCCGCGTGAAAACAATTTTATATCCTTATGCATCACTTCCCGCAAAGAGAGAACATCTATTTTCTTAAAAAATTTGGTTTCGTTTTTGAATCATCGTATTTTGACGCAGAAAAATCACTATCGCAAAATTGGATATGCGTTGTTTGGTCCTGCATTGTATGGTGTTACTGCTTGGCTTGCCCAAGAGGCGAAAGCACATCAAATTGAAAAAATATTCTTTTTTGCAAGGGATGGCTATCTGTTTCAAAAGGCGTATGAAAACATGGACGGTGGAGTTTCTTCTACCTATTTTTTGGTTTCGAGGAAGAGTATGTTGCTTCCTTTCCTAGCGACAAAACCGTCCTATGATTTATTCTATTTGACAGTGATCCAAGGTTTTCCGAGTAGTTTTTCTGTCCGTGCCTTTTTTGAAAAACTTCAGCTTCCGTGGAATGAGGAACGACTTTCGTTCCTTTCTGCTTTTGGATATACAGAGAAAAGTATATTTCAGCCGTGTGAATTGGAGCACGATACGTGCTTTCAGCAAATGTACTGGAATATCTTAGAAGAGTTTTCTGCAGAGATTCAATCGGCGGCACAGTCTTTTCAAGCTTATTTAGCGGAATGCGGGTTGCAAAAAGGAGAACGAATCGGCGTCTTTGATATTGGATGGAGAGGCACGATTCAATTTCTTCTGGAGCGCATACTTGAAACACCGTTGTATGGGTACTATTTGTTTGCGGATAAGTCCATATTTAACTTGGTACATATGCAAGCATTTATTGCAGAGGGAAAGCGTGCGGTATACGAAAATGCAGGATATAGTTCTTTGTTGGAATTGGTTTTTTCTGCGCCTCATGGATCTGTTCAGAGTTATTGTATGGAAAATGGAAGAGTCCGGGCGGTGTGTTCGGCTTATGAACATGAAGGAAAAGAGGAGTCACAGGCATTAGAGCATTTGCGTGAAGGGGCGCTGACATGTTGCAAGGCGCTCTCGATGCATCCTCTGTATAGGGAAAAGACAGGCAGAGATTTGGCTTATGTCGCGTTGCTGAGACAAGCAGGTGAGTGTCCTAGCATGTGGCTTGTTCGTGCGTTTAATGTATTTCATTTTGAAGATGGGGAACGCCTGCCTTTGATTGGAGGGCAGCCTGTGTGGCAGTACATGAGGCATCCAGTTCTTTTTGTTAAAGATTTTCTGGCTTCAAGCTGGAAGATTGGATTTTTGAAAAAGTATTTTTATTTGCCGCTTGGCCCGGTTTTTTTGTACATTAAAAATGCCATTCTTTTTTCTCGCATGAGGCAATAAGGCGGCGAAAGGAGGGATATTTTATGCCTTATGGCGTAATAGCCATTATGACCGTCTATCATCCCACACAGATACATGTCCAAAATGCAAGATTGATTATGGAGCAAGTGGATTGGCTGTTCGTGTTTGACAATAGTTCTGTTGATTCGGCTGCCTTTTTTGCTGATTTGGAGAAGTGCAGCTATATTTGCCACAATAAAAATATAGGACTTTCCCGTGCCTTTAATTATGTGCTCAAAACATTTTCTAACAGCATTTCGGAGGAATCTGTCGTTCTTTTCTTTGATCAGGATACGGTCATACCGGAAAAGCATATTGCCAAGCTGTATGGCGTATTCAAGTCTTTGCGCAAGATGGAAGAACCTGTCGGTGCGATTGGTCCCATATATGTTGATGCAAGTGATGGGAAGGCGCGCTGCCCTAGGCATGGCAAGTGGATTACGAAAGAAAGCATGCGGGTTCGCACGTTGATTACCTCTTCGATGTTATGCCAATATGGCACGCTGAAAGAGATCGGCTTTTGGAATGAAAAAATTTTTTTGGATATGGCGGACTGGGATTTATGCTGGAGACTTCGCCAGCAGGGCTATTCCTGTTGCATGACACAGGCGTCTAAAATCTGCCATGCAGTGGGAGAGTCAAAGCTAGGGAGCGTACCGGCCACTATTATTGTTTGGAAACCGTTTCGGCTATATTATCAGGTGCGTGATTTCTTGCGCATATGTAAGGAGAAACAGGCTCCTTTTTGTGAGCGTCTTTATATTTTTGGGGAATTGGCGGTGCGATCCATCTATCAGCTTCTTTTTTTTCGGGATCGCAAGGAACGATTTAACTATATCTGCTTGGGTGTAAAGGATTTTTTTCGTGGTTATGTTGGTGCGATAAAAGGATAAACGCTGCAAAGGTTTGAATAGATTAAGGGAGAATCCAAAATGCAAAAGGATATAGATTTGAGCATATGTATTCCAACAAATGGAATCGTTGAATGGGTTTTCCCCGTTTTGGACAGTATTTTCCAGCAGAATGATGTGGATTTGTCGCGTTATGAGATTGTCGTCACCGATAACGGAGACAATGCCGTTTTTAAAACTGGAATAAAAAAGTACGAAGAGAAGTATTTTAATCTAAGATATTATGAAACCAATGAGGCCGGCTTTTTGAATCAAGTGGCGTGTTTCAAAAAGGCAAGAGGAAAATTTGTCAAATTTATCAATCACCGTATGCTGATGCTGCCAGGGAGCGTTCAGTATTTATTGGAGTATGTGGAAGAGGCAGAGGCAGCTCAGACGCCGATATATTTTTCCAATGGAGTATTGGAGAAGGGGAAACGAATGCAGTGTCGTTCTTTTGATGAATTTATATCGAAACTGGGCGTGTATACCACATGGTCGGGCGGTCTCGCTTATTGGAATACGGGAAGAATTTTGGCCTCGACTGCAGAAGATTATCATGCACTTTTTCCACATTTCTATATTTTGTCTATGGAGACGAACAAAGAAAGGTATTATATTGATGACCGTGAACTCACTACATCTGTGAGTGCAGATGAAACAAAAAAAGGTGTATACGACTTTTATTATGCTTTTGCCGTGGAATTTCCGTCCTTGCTATTGCAATTGAATCGAGAGGGAAAGATTGACATACAGACGTTCTTATCGGTCAAGCGTGAGTTGCTGGAATGGATTGCGGATCAGTTTATCAATTATAGAATATTAAGAACGAAAACTGCATATGATTTATCCAATTTTCCTCAAACGGTATATGTCTATTGGGGAAATTTTGAATTTTGGAAGAGAGTGACAACACGTTTTTGTAGCAGAGTGCTCGGAAGAGTATTCCAGCTGAAAAAATGGAGATGATATGATGCGATGCCTTATTTTGGGGGGAACCGGCTTTTTAGGTAAGAATTTGATACGCGGCTTGCTGAAAGAAAATCATGAAGTTGTCGTATACGCAAAGGATTTTTATAAATTGCATGAACTAAACGGCATCTTTAAAAAAATCAGAGTGGTTTGTGGAGACTTTTTTCATGAGACTGATTTTGAATCGATTTTGGAAGGGGTTACATGTGTGTTTTTTCTTGTAAGTGCAACGGGACCCTCAAATAAAGATTTAAAGTTGGATTTTATGCAGAATGTAATGCCTTCTTTTGCTTTATTTGACTGTTGTGCGAAAAAAAATATCCGACTGTTCTTTTTTTCCTCTGGGGGAACCGTATATGGTGAGCCGCAATACTTACCTATCAATGAAAGCCATCCGACAAATCCTATATGTGCTTACGGCATGTCAAAAATGGTTATAGAAAAAATACTGGAATATTACCATGCTATGTATGGATTAGATTATCGAATCTTGCGCATATCGAATCCATACGGACCTGGTCAAGACCCGAATCGCAGACAAGGCGTGATAGCTGTATTCCTTGCCCATGTACTTACAGGAAAGAAAATTGAAATATGGGGAAATGGGGAAACAGTGCGCGATTATCTTTTTGTGGACGATTTGATAGAAGCCTGCGTAAAGTTTTTATCTTATGAAGGAAACGAGTGTGTATTTAATATTGGGAGTGGAAAAGGCATCTCCTTGAATGAGATTTTGAATGCGATCCATACATTGACGCAGAAAGAAATCCATGTCATATATAAAGAGAAAAGGCTGCAGGATGTAAAAACCAACGTATTAGACATTTCCAAAATAAAACGGGAGATGAATTGGCATCCGCTTACGGATTTACATGAGGGAATTAACCATATGGTCAGAACGTGGGATTCGAAGCAGGAGCAGTTCGACTTGCAGGGAGATATGTGAGATGAATATTATTTTAGCAGATCGTGCCGATATGCTGTTGCCGATGATCTTGGAACATACGGATTGGGAAATTGGCGTTTTGATTGTTCAGGATCAAGAAAAGAAGGAAAAATATGAGGGCAATGCCAAGATAAAATCTATTTTTACGCTCAATGATATAACAGATCGGGTCAGATACACGAATTTTAGTTATGAAGTTATAAAAAAATTTAAGCGATTGCAGGCCATTGGAGATGCTGGAACGAGACGAATGTTTAATGATTATCAGTTTTCGAGGTATATGTTTTACGCATCGATGGCGTTCTTCAATAATATATTTTCATCGCAGCAGTTTGACGCGTGTATTATAACAGAGCCAATTCATGGATTCGCCAGTGATTATATCTTGTTTGAATATGCAGAGCTCCATCATGTCCCTGTTTATAATTTGGCGACACATGGATTTGGAAATTTTTGTATAAATCGGGACTTGGAAAATGGAGGATTGGTGTCAATTGCTGACAATCCTTTGTTTACGAAAGAACGATTTTATGCAACGGCGCATTATACGGAACAAAAAAAGACCCAAAAACAGGAAGTTGGTCTAAAGAATCACGTTAAGAAATGGATTCTCCATATCGGCGGAATGGCATTGCTTCGAACGGTTTTTTGTTTGACTCACCGGAATCGTTTCATGACGATTAATTTTTTCCCGTATACGCTGGAAGAATATTATTTTTCGTGGTATAAGATTTGGTTGATTCGACGCTATGTGCGCAAACTGTATTCTCGATACGATGCAGATTGTCCTTATTTGATTTATTTTTTGCATTTTGAGCCAGAAGCAAGCATTACAAATTACGCGGAAACCTTGGATAGCCAATTGGCCATTATTGAAATGATATCGCAGTGTTTGCCGGAAGGATGGACGCTTTATGTCAAGGAACATCCGGATACGTATAAGCTGAATACCGAACGATTCGATTTTTTTGTTCCTACCTATTCTGTATTTCAATCTAAGTATTTTTTCCGCAAGATGGATTCCCTGAGAAATGTTTCGATTATCGATTACAAAACACCGGCGACAGAGGTGATTCGTCATGCAAAAGCAGTTGCTTCGATTTGTGGAACGGTGCTGATGGAAGCCATTCTTGAAAAAAAGCCAGTTTTGACCTTTGCTAATCCCCATAAATACATCTTGTCGCAGCTAAGGGATGTCTTTTCGATACAATCCTTTTCTGACTTGGAATTTGCGTTGGATGCCATACAAAAGGAGTTTAAGCCGAACTATGATGATCTGTATGATACGTACAAGCGATACCTGCTCCCCTTCAATGAAGAAGGACTGCTAAAAGCACTTTCTGTTATCACCGAAGAGCTAAAGGGAAATTGTGATGGAAACTAAAGTAGAGCTGTCTGCTTTTTTTAGGCGAATCGCAGGCTATTCCATGACATCGTGGATCAATTTTATCATTGGAATTGCGTCCGTTGTGCTCATGACAAGGCTTTTTGCTCCAGATGTTATCGGTTCGTATACTCTGTTTAATACGGCGACGGATCTTTTGATGATATTTTGCTGCATGGGATTCGACAATGCACTAATTCGCTTTTTTTATGCACCGCCCCACGATGAATCCCATCAGGTGCTGTTTAAACGATGCGTAGGCGCTTCTCTTTTGTGTTACTTTCTCGTTGCCCTCGTGATTTTGATGGGATTTTCCCATACGCTGTCTGTCCTGCTGTTCAAAAAAGATGATATTCTTCTGATTGTTTTCCTGCTTCTCAACGGGTTGTCGCTTCTGCTGACGAGTCGCTATCTCCTGCTTCTGTTTCGCATGAAGAATCAGATAGCATCTTATACGATTCTCCAGTTGTTGATGAATTTCTTTTCCAAAATCTTTGTACTGGCATCCGTGCTGGTTTCTTCCACGATTGAGACGGTTTTGTTGTTCAATACCGTCGGAATGGTTTTGCTGACGTTGTTGTATCTTATCTACCAAAGGGATGCGTTTTCTGTGCGCGTGGATTTATTTGCGCGGGAGAAATACGAGGCGATTTTTCGATATGCTGTCTCCAGTTGGCCAATGGGCGTGCTGCAGCGCATGAACATTTTCCTCGTTCCATTTCTGATTGGACAATATCTTGATAATTATAAATTGGGGATTTATTCTTCTACCTTATTTTTTTGTACCGCCTTTACCGTTCTGTTCAATGGGTTTACTACTTACTGGTCTCCTTTTATGTATAAAAATTATGCCGCGAAACAGGCCTTTATCATCAAGGTGCATGATGGTGTGTCTTTCCTGTTGATTGTTTTGGAAGTGCTCCTGTTAATATCGCAAAAGTTTACATTCCTGTTTATTGGAGAGATGTATCGATATGGCACATCCATCTTTTTGCTGGTGTTGTTGGAGCCCATTTATCTGCTTCTGGCAGAAACGACCTGCTATGGGATTAGCATACGCAAGAAAAATAAGGAAGCCTCCCTTATTTTTTTGCTCAGCGTGCTTATGAACGGCGTTTTTTTATGGATTGGGATGCAGTGCTTTGATCTCATTGGTGCTGCGTATGCTGTCGCAGCCACAGCGTTTATAAAATTTTGTTTAATGACTTGGCGAGGGCAGACCTATTACAAATCCATAGGAAGCAAGGGTAGGACTATTTTGTCGGCTGTCATCATGCTGGCGCTTGCCATTATGAACTCGCTCCTTTTTTCGCAAATGATGTTAAATACAATCTTAGCTGTTGTGATGCTGCTTTTTGCAATGTGCTTGTACAAAGGTATTCTTTTAGAGGCAGTGGTTGGGGGGAAAAGAATTTTATCGAGGAAGGTTGATAAAAGCTAAGTTTTCATTAACATATCTAAGATTTATTGCTAGACGGAATGCTGTACCTTGTGCTATCCTTTATATAGGGTCATGGATGTTGTTCTTTTTGTATCATTTTGAGATGAGTATTGCTTCTGGTCGAGATTGTAGTAATACATACATATCGTTGTTTTTATAAGGAAGGGATGTGGTGTGGCTATGCGCATATTAGCCGTGATTCCAGCACGTGGGGGATCGAAGGGGATTCCCCGCAAGAATATTCGCCTTATGAATGGAAAGCCATTGATCGCTTATGCGATTGCCAATGCGAGGGCGAGTCGTTACGTCACGGATGTGTTTGTAACGACGGACAGTGCAGAGATTGCAGATGTTGCGAAATCATACGGTGCGCGAATTATCGAGAGGGATCATTGCCTTTCGAGCGATTTAGTCACATTGGACCCTGTGGTTTATCATGCGAAAAATCAAGCTCAAACGCAATGCGGATACGATTTTGATTACGTCATCACCATGCAGCCCACATCGCCGCTTTTGCGAGTAGAGACGCTTGATGCGGCTATCGAATACACCATTCAGAATGGATATGACACGGTTATCAGCGTCGTGAACAAGCCGCATCTGTCTTGGGGGCGTGATAAGGAAGGTATCATACGCCCGCTTTATATAGAACGAAAAAATCGGCAGGAACTTCCTCCGCAATACATGGAAACGGGTGCGTTTGTTATTGCGCACGGGAATTGTGTCAAGAAAAATACGCGCATCGGTGAAAAGATGTCCGTTTTTGAGGTGGATGAACGCGAAAGCATTGATATTGATACTGTTGGGGACTGGATTCTTTCGGAAAGCTTGATGCGGCGGAAAAAGATTCTTTTTCGTGTAGATGGATACGTGAAATTAGGGCTTGGGCATATCTATAATTGTATTACATTGGCTCTTAGCATGATTGAGCATGATGTCCTGCTCGTCACGCGTGAGGATGCAAGGACTGGTATAGCGAAAATTAAGGAAACGAATCTGCCGTATCGAACATTCCAAAAAGATGAGGATTTGGAGGGCATCATAAAGGACTTCCAACCGGATATTTGGGTCAATGACTGCTTGAATACATCCAAAATGTATATCGAGTGGCTAAAAAAGCGAGTTCCGCGTGTTGTCACGATTGAAGATCTTGGCGAAGGCATGGAAATTGCGGATGCGGTTATCAATGCACTCTATGATGAGAATGAGCCGCGCAAGAATCTTTATAGTGGGTATCGGTATGTTTGCCTCCGCGATGAGTTTCAGATGGAGAGCCCGAAGGAATTTTCGAATGCCGTCCAAAACGTCATGGTCATGTTTGGCGGGACGGATCCCTCCAATCTGAATAAACTGGTTTACGATGCGGTCTTGTCACAGAGCGAGCGGTTCAGCGGCATACGGTTCTTTTTTATTACGGGCATCGGCTATGATAACGAGAGGAACGGTATCATTACTCGCCCAAAGGAAAACGTGTTTGTCTATCCGAACGTGCCGCGCGTAACGAAGTACCTCAAGGAAGCTGATTTGGTTATTATGGGGCAAGGGCGCTCTATTTTTGAGGCTGCGTGCATGGGCGTGCCCGCTGTCGTCCTTTCCCAAAATGAACGAGAGGCGACACATAGCTTTGCGCAGATGGAACACGGCTTTTTGAATCTAGGGCTGGGCAAAGAGGCGAATCCGTCGCTTATCACGAATACACTGAACTGGCTTATTCAAACGACGGCTGTGCGCGAGAACATGCATCGGCTAATGCTGCAAATTCCGCTGAAAAAGGGATTGGAACGTGTGAAGCAAATTATTTTGGGGGACGATGACTTTGAGCACAATCATAGAGCGCTGTAAGCAAGGCAAGTTTTCACTAATTGCAGAGATCGGTGTGAATTACTACGATATTGCCAAGAAGCTCAATATATCCTTGATGGATGCCGCAAAGATGATGGTTCTTTCAGCGAAAAATGCAGGCATCCATGCGGCAAAGTTTCAAACATACAAAGCGGAGACGCTTGCATCGAAATATTCTCCGTCCTATTGGGATACGTCAGAAGAGCCGACAACCTCCCAATATGCTTTGTTCAAGAAATTCGATACTTTTGGAAAAGCAGAGTATGGAGAACTTAGCTTGTTTTGCAAACGAGTAGGGATTGAGTTTTGTTCCACGCCATTTGACTTCGAGTCAGCAGACTACTTGAATGCGATGATGGATATCTACAAAATATCCTCGTCAGATCTCACGAATCTTCCATTCATAGAGTATATGGCCAAAAAAGGAAAGCCGATCTTGCTTTCCACAGGGGCGTCCAATTTTGATGAAATTTACGATGCCGTGGATTGTATTCGTCAGCACAATGATAAGGAACTCGTGCTCCTCCATTGCGTACTGGAATATCCCACGCCATATGAACACGCGAATCTGGCTAAGATACAGGCATTGAAGCAAGCGTTCCCTAATGTATATATAGGATATTCAGACCATACGAAACCCGATGCGTCGTATGATGTGCTAAAAACAGCATATCTTTTAGGAGCGACAGTGGTGGAGAAGCATTTCACGCTGGACAAGACGTTGCAGGGCAATGATCATTACCATGCGATGGATTCGCATGATGCAGAGAAAATCCTAGCGTCAATTGAGCACATAGATCGTCTGAAGGGTGCAGGGAATTTGCAGGCGCTCCCCTCTGAGCAAGCAGCACGTGAAAATGCGCGTCGTTCCATCGTTGCGGCAGTGGATATTTCAGAAGGAACTGTTTTGACTGAGGATATGCTTACCTTTAAACGTCCAGGAACGGGAATTTCGCCGCATGATTTGCCCCTGGTGTTGGGAAAGGTTGCAGGGAGTCAAATACAAAAGGATTCTATCATGAAATGGAATATGGTAAAGGATTCTACAGCAATAGGATGAAGTGGCGGAGATGGGTGTTGTGACTGTTGTGTGTCGATACATCGATATAAGAATAGTATCGCGAGTCTCATGGAAAAATAATTAAGAAGGCCATGTTATTAAAAGATTTTATGTATGGTTAGTGTTGGATGATAGGAGGGACTCTCGTGAATATTGGCAATGAAATGTATATGCTTTGCGGCAAGTTGTTTCCTATCTGCCGCAGTATTACGGGCAATGGTGTTCGGCAGACCCTTCAAGTCTTACAAGAGATTTGCCCCTCCGTGACGCTTCATGAAGTGCCGACGGGAACGCAGGTCTTTGATTGGACTGTGCCGAAGGAATGGAATATCCGCGATGCGTGGATAAAGAATAGCAAAGGCGAAAAGATTCTCGACTTCCACGAAACGAACCTGCATGTCGTGGGTTACTCGCTTCCCGTAGACAAAAAGGTGCGTTTGCAGGAATTATTGCCACTGATCCATACACAGCCTGACCAACCTGATTCGATTCCCTATGTAACGAGCTACTATAAGGAACGGTATGGGTTCTGCATGTCCCAGAATCAAAAGGATGCCCTCCCAGAAGACCTGTATCATATCCATATTGACAGCGAACTAAAAGATGGCAATCTGACATATGGGGAAATCCTTATCCCTTCGACGGAAGGAAATGAAGAGGAGATATTCCTTTCTACTTACGTTTGTCATCCGTCTATGGCAAACAACGAACTTTCTGGCCCGGCTGTTACAATTCATCTTGCGAAATGGCTGCTCAAAAAAAAGCGACGTCGCTATCGTTATCGTATTATATTTATCCCTGAGACGATTGGCTCAATTACTTATCTCAGCCAGCATTTGCTGGACATGAAGAAACGGGTTCGGGCAGGCTTTAATCTTTCGTGCGTAGGGGATGACCGGACGTATTCCTATGTTGCTTCGCGCTATGAGAACACGCTTGCGGACAAGGTTGCGAAAAATGTATTGTCATTCCGTTATCCAGAATATAAGCATTATTCTTTCTTGCAGCGTGGATCGGATGAACGCCAGTATAATGCGCCAGGCGTAGACCTTCCGGTCTGTGCAGTTTGCCGCTCCAAGTACAGCGAATATCCTGAATATCATACGAGCAAGGATGATATGGGGCTGATTTCGCCGAGCGGTCTGCAGGGAGCCTATGAAGTATATCGTGACATGATTGAGGCATTGGAATATAATGACTATTATCAAGTGCAGTGTCTTTGTGAGCCGCAGCTTGGAAAGCGAGGGCTATATCCGACAATCAGCCAAAAGGGCAGCTATGATGAAGTGAAGAGCATGACGAACTTTATCGCCTATGCGGATGGCACGAATGATTTGATGGACATCAGCAATATTATTGGTGTCCCCGTAAACCAGTTGATTCCAGTCGTTGGCAAGTTGCTGAAAGAAGGGCTCGTTAAGCGCGTGCACGCGATTGAGTGAAGGGGAGGAAGATTTGCGTGGAAGGTTATGTTTCGCCAGATGAATTGGCAAGGTGTATTCCCGTGGAGAAAGGGGACAGCGTGCTCGTTGCATCGGATGTAACGTACCTGTGCTGGCTGGCTTATCGCGAGGGTAAAACTTTTGACATGGATCGTTTGATCGACTGCTTGCAGGAAAAGGTTGGGGCAGAAGGGACGATTCTGTTTCCCACGTACAATTGGAAGTTTTGCAAGGGTATCCCGTTTGACTACCGAAGGACGAAGTCGGAGGTTGGGTCCCTTAGTCAGGCGGCGCTCAACCGCAAGGATTTTACACGTACGCGACATGCTTTATATTCTTTTGCAGTTTGGGGCAGAGATCGGGATTTGCTTGTCGCGAAAAATGATAGCAATTCCTTTGTGGGAGATACGCCTTTCGATTATTTTTATCATAACGGCTCCAAGATGGTTATCCTAAATGCGACGCTTTGTTTTACCTTCATGCATTATGTGGAGGAAACGATCGGCGTGGATTATCGTTTCTGTAAGGAATTCCATGGGGAATATATTGATGCTGATGGAAGTCGATCGGAGCGCATGTATTCCATGTATGTTCGATATTTAGATGATCGCACCGTAGAGCTTCATCCAGATATGGATCAGTGGTGCTTGGAGGCAGGGGCGTTTCATGACGTGCCCAATCCATTTATGCCGATGTGGGTTTCTCGTTTTCAGGAGGCTTATGGCGTTTTGGCACGAGATGTAAAAGAAGATCACTCAAGTCACATGGTTTTGTTTACTGGTGAGCATTGGAAGAAGGGGTGAGGTGACACGTGAATCGATTGACTTATCCTTTTGATGCAGCAATACTGCGAAAGAAGCAGAAGTCGATTCGTAGGGAGCTTTTTGGGAAAAAGGCGACCTTCCTAGAGAAGAAGATTGCCATCCTAGGCGGTTCGACGACGAATCTATTTCGCGACTTTTTGGAACTATTTCTCTTGGATGCAGGAATTGCGCCCGTATTTTATGAATCGGAGTATGCACAGTATTACGAAGAAGCCGTATTTCCAAATGATGCGCTTTCAGCATTTTCTCCTGACATCATTTTCATTTTTACGACGAGTGTGAACCTAAAAGAGATGCCAACACCGTTTGAGAAGGAAGCAGAGGCTGAAGCACGGATTGGGCGGGAGTATGCGCGTTACCAAAGCATCTGGGAGGGACTGGCAGCCCGTTATCATGCAGTAATCATCCAAAATAATTTCGATATGCCCTCTTGTCTGCCTCTTGGGAGTTTGGATGCAGTGCTTTACGGCGGATGGCGTAATACCATTGAATCGTTGAATGCACGGCTGGCGGAATATGCCATGACACATGCCGGTATATATGTTCATGACATGCATTATTTGGCAGCCGTTTTGGGTTCTGAACAATGGTTTGATTTGTTCCAATACAATGCGTACAAGCTGGCAATTCGTTATGAATCAATGCCGTTTGTCGCGCTCCATGCGGCGAATGTAATCAAGGCTATATGGGGAAGGTCAAAGAAATGCCTAGTGTTGGATCTCGACAATACGCTTTGGGGCGGCGTCATTGGTGATGATGGTATGGAAGGTATACAGATTGGGCAGGAGACTCCCGAAGCGGAAGCCTATACGGCATTTCAACGCTATGTACTCGCTTTGAAGGAGCGTGGCATATTACTTGCCGTTTGCTCAAAGAATGAGGAAGAGACAGCGAAATCGGGATTTTTCCATCCGGATACGGTTCTCCATGTGGATGATTTTGTTGCTTTTCAAGCGAACTGGGAATCGAAGGATCGGAATATCCGAGCAATTGCCAAGCAGCTCAATATCGGATTGGATAGTTTGGTGTTCTTGGACGATAATCCGGCAGAACGTGCGATTGTGCGAGAAGGCGTCCCGGAAGTTGCCGTTCCGGAAGTGACGGGCGGTGATGTCGCAAGCTATGTCCGTGCGCTTGAGCGGAATGGATATTTTGAGCCGATAGCCATATCCGAGGATGATCGGAGACGAAGTGAGGCCTACCGCGAAAATCAAAAGCGTGTGAAGTTGGAAGCATCTCTGGGTTCTTATGAAGACTTTTTAGCATCTCTCGATATGCGCGCAGAGATTGCGCCTTTCCGACCGATTTACTATGATCGTATTGCTCAACTGACGAATAAGTCGAATCAATTCAATTTGACGACTCGTCGCTATACACGAGCCGATATTGAGCGCCTATCAGAGGATTCGCATTATATTACTTTGTATGGCAGACTGCAGGATCGATTTGGTGATAATGGTCTAGTGAGCGTGGTGATTGCAGAAAAAGAGGGAGTTGACGTACATATCCGTCTTTGGCTGATGAGTTGTCGCGTGTTGAAGCGGGGCATGGAGGAGGCAATGATGGAGGTGCTTGCCAAAAGAGCGCGCTTAGCTGGCGGAGAGAGATTGATTGGCTACTATTATCCGACCGCGAAGAATGGTATGGTGCGTGATTTTTATCGCCTCCATGGTTTTTCGCTGGCAGAAGATGCAGCGGGTTCAACGGTTTGGACGTATGATTTGACTGCGGAGAATTCCAATCCTGCACAGAAGCATTTTATCTTGGTGAGAGAAGAAGAGGTGGAGCGGGAGCGATGAATGTTCATCATATAGGCTATGTTGTTAAGGATGTGATGGCGGCCGCCGGAACTTTTGCAGCCTTGGGCTATCGGCGGTGCGGCGAGGTCACGCATGACGAGTCTCGTCGTGTGGATATTTGTTTCGTGCAAAATGGTCCATACTGTGTCGAACTTGTCGCGCCATGGGATGAAGCTTCTGTGTGTTGGAATATTTTAAAAACAGGGGGGGGTAAACCCCTACCATATTTGCTATGAGGCAGAAGACTTTGATCTGCAAAGTACGGAGCTCCAGCAAGCTGGTTGGCTTATGACTGCTCCGCCTATGGTCGCGCCTGCCATAAGGAATAAGAGAGTCGCTTTTTTCTATCATACGAATGGCGGACTTATTGAGATTGTTGAAAAGGGAGAGTAACGATGGATACATTGCAAACGATTGAAACGATTCTTCGCGATATTTTTGACGATGAAACCTTGCAGATTACCGAGTCGACAAGTGCGAATGATATCGAGGATTGGGACTCCTTGGCGCAGATACGTATCGCTTCCGAGGTGGAGGCCGCATTTTCGGTGAAATTTTCCTTTGCAGAACTTCAAGAGATGAAGAATGTCGGAGATATGGTGCGGTTGATTGAGGAGAAGAAATAGTAGATATTATGGAATGAATATTGATATGGATGTGGTGGTAACATGAAGCGTATTATCAAAAAAATCCTCAGATTTTTGTTGCTGTTGTTGAAAACGATAAAGAGCTGTATATATATATTCTTGCACTCCAGATATCAACCGATTGACTGCTCAGGGGAAGGTCGGACGCTCATCGTATGTGGAAACGGACCGTCGCTGGGCGAACAAATCGATACATATCCGGAGATATTCCAAAACAACGATGTGCTTTGCGTCAATGCGATGTGTACGACGGAATGGTTTCATAAGGTTAAGCCCAAGTATTATTGTATAATGGATCCTTCCTCTATACGTGATCCTCAAAACCTTCTCCCTAATATACGACAGCGTCTTGCCATAATGTGGGATAGCTTTACTTCTGTAGATTGGGATATGGAGCTTATCGTACCCAGATATTTTGCAAAATCAAAATTCTTTCAGGGAGTGTATAATAGTTTGTGTAAATGCCAAGTTTGTTGATTTATTTCAAGCTCGATTCGAGCATCCACTAGGAGGGCTTTTCCAACATGGCAAAACGCAAAATGATTCCCACTCCGGCAGACAATATCGCCAAACAAATCATGGAAACCTACCAACCCCAAGACGCACAGGAAATCCAAGATGTTGTCAAACGCATCTTCGCGCCCATCTTCGAGGCGGCGCTCAATATGATGATTTAGATTCTCTTTTGTATTTAGAACCAAGCTATAATCATCAAAGAGCCAAAGCTTATGTGAGGTGCGCATATTATGCGTTGCGGCATACAGATGCTTCACAGGCAGAGGTCTATTTGCGCAATGCATTACATTTTGTGATAGGTGCCATAGAAATTTATCAAAAGATTTTTGATGACTCGGGGAATGATAAGGTGAAAATATCACTCGATCATGCTATATATACACATGCTGTAATTTTATGTCATCTCGTAAAGTTGCATGATTATAATCAAATCGATGAGATTCGGGCGATGCTTGAAACACTATATAAGGCATTTTTGTCTCCCAACAATTCGTATTCTTATGCTAAAAAGGATACTTTGAATTTTAATAATGTGTTAGTGGATACGCTGAATTATCTTTCGCGTAACCATGCAGAGCTTGATGCTCCATATACAAGTTATTTGGAATATCTTATAAATGAAATATTTTCTCAAAGATGAGTGTTGTGGTCAAGCGTTTTTGCAAAACGAGTGTCCAATCAACTTATGTTGATACCTTGCTTCGAATGGCGTACGATATCCTTTATAAGAATGCGGTCGTACATGGTTGTATGTGGTATAAGCAAAATGTGGCCTTTCGCTGTTTACTGTGGGTAACGCTTGAAAAGCAGAATTCACTTCGGTAAAATTGTATCCATGAAGATAGAGCGAGAAAGGCGGTCTGATCATGGATGCTGTAGATTTGTTTGCTGTTGCTTTGAATCTTCCATCGCCTTGGCACATATCTCAAGTGGAGTTCAAACCATCGAAAGAATCATCCTTAGAACTTCACATTTACATCGCTTTTCAACGTGGAGGACGGTTTCCTTGTCCGCAAGAACCCTGTGGAAAAAGTTTTCCTGCTTACGGCACCGCACCGAGAACATGGCGGCATCTCAATTTCTTTCAATACAAGACCTACATTCATGCTGACCTTCCGCGTATTCAATGCGAAAGGCATGGGGTGAAAACGGTACAAGTTCCTTGGGCGAGGGAGGCGCTGTTGAAGAACTCGAAATATTTGTGGTTGAAGAACGAGGCCAATCTGACGGAAAGCCAGCGGGCAAAAAAGGAAACTCTTCAGAAGAAGCATCTAAAAACAGCACGCGCCTATGCCATGCGTGTTGAAATGCAGGAGATTTATGTGCAAGCTCTGAATCGTGACGATGCAGAAAAGCGTTTGAAAAAACTCTGCAGCTGGATGATGCATTCCAGGCTCGAACCCATGAAAAAGTTTTTCGGCACACTCCGCAACCATTGGGAGGAAATCCTGCATTACTTCGAGCATCCATACACCAATGCGATTCTGGAAGGGCTGAACAGCTTGATAAGGAATTTTCGCTTTGATTCAGAACATCAAGTGTCGTGCGCGAGGCTTCAGAAATGACGAGTATTTCAAGACGATGATCTATTTGGGATGCGGTAAGTTGAAATTTGATATTTCATTTCCATAAAATCTGACGAAATTTTTGAAGTCTTGCATAAAACAGAACATCTGTTTTATGCAACTTCCCATACTAAATAGCGAGGAGCCGAAAAAGAATCGTAACGAATGATTTTTTGCTTATAGAAGAGTTCAGCTATGTGCGCTTCAATTAAGGAAGAAGCTGATTTCTTTAGAAAGAGGGATTGCTAATGTATTTGGTTTTGGAAGCGCAGTTGGAAAAACTATTAAAAGAGATTGGAAAGTATGAAGATTTTAATCTGTGGAAAGTAGCAAGAGGTGTTGTTGAGAAAAAACTACAGACAGTTTCTACTTACTTCCCGCATTTTAGTAAACATGATAAAACACATTCTGAACAGATTGCAATACAGATTGCCAATTTGTTGGGAGCGAGGCGTGTCGAGAAATTATCGGCTTCCGATATTATGATGATGTTGTTGGCATTTTATTATCATGATATTGGTATGGTTTTAGAGTATAAGGAGATTCGTGAGGTCTGTCAGGAAGAAATATTTCAAAAGTTTATATATGATCATTCGAATGATGATTCAGATTTAGGAAAATCATCTCGCTTGATACAGCAAATAGATTTTGATAGAAATTTAGCGAATGATGTAATCTCTTTAGATATATATCGTGCCACTTTACATGTTATCGAAGATATGAATCGCGCTGGGCATGCTCAAAGGAGTAGCGAGTATATATTAAGAGATACTTTATTGAAATCCTTATTAGGGCTTAGATTACGTAGAACCTTAGCACAGATTTGCAATATGCATCAGAAAAATGTTTCCTCGATATTGGAATTAGATTCGATTGGTAATGGACTTTATGGTGATTTCCTGCATCCCCGTTTGATTGCTGCCATGTTGCTGCTGGGTGATTTGTTGGATTTAGATTCTAATAGATTTGATGAAGTTGCCTTGCGAACAACAACGCCGTTGCCAGAATTGTCATTGATTCATAAGGAAAAACATGAAGCTATACAATCCTATTTGGTACGAGATGGTGAGATTAAGTTAACTTTTGATGCAAATGACGTTGTTGATGAAAATAAGGAAATAATAGTTCATGGAATCAAAATATACAGAGAAATGCAGGAATGGTGTAATTGGATTAAAGAAACATGTACATTCTTCTCCTTACATTGGGAAGAAATTGTATCAATTCAAGAATTTGGTAATGCTCCTAAGATTTCGGAATGTATTCTGAAATTACGCGGTGAAAATCGTCATTCGGAATTATTGAATTTATCATATATACTCCCTGGAAAGCGGATGTTTGAGTTGCTCCAAGGGAAAAATATTTATAGGAATAAATTTGTTTGCATACGTGAAATTATTCAAAATGCAGTAGATGCAACAATTCTACGCCTGTTCATGGAAGAACCTGCCATTCAAAATAATGCGGACAAATTCAGGGAAGTTCTTTCTAACGGTGATATCGATCTAAAACAGTATAGTGTGCATGGTACAATTAAACAAATAAAAAATAATGGAAAGACATTTATTGAAGTGACTATTCGCGATTATGGAGCTGGGGTATCAAATTTAGATGTTAAAAAGATAGCTAGGATTGATAATAAATCAAGCTTAACTCGCGAGAGAACTATTCGCTGCATGCCGATATGGTTTAGACCATCTGGATCCTTTGGGTTAGGTTTGCAATCAATCTTTCTTTTGACCAGTCAATTCGAGATGATTACACGAACAATGGATGAGCCGCCCAAACGGATTGTTTTTTATGCTCCAGAGCATGGGAATAATGGATATATAGATGTTAGTCGATATAGAGAAAATTGGAAACAGGGGACGCAGGTACGATTTTGTATTGAACGGAAAAAATTACAAGCAAAAGATATAAATTGTCCAGATTATCATTTTCGCACGGATAGATATATTCATTATTTACTGGTTGGAATCCAACGGTACTATGGGAATCTGCAAATACAAAGGCCTATAGATGCTTTTAAAAGGGAGGAGTATGATTATGTTCCAGTTAGCTTAGAAATTACTATGGATGATTCCTCCTCAACTCGTTTATTGCGGCAATGTTTAGCATTGCCTCTGGAGAATCTTGAAGTCCCTGCAGAAGTACTAGACGGATTTGCGGCGATTGAAATGTTTGTACCAGAAATAGGATGTTATATTTGGTGTCACATTCGATTGGAGGCGGAGCAACATAGTGATGAAAAGAAAAGCGTAGATGATCATTTATATCGAAATGAACAGCAGATTCGATGCATGAAATATGGGCAGTCTATATTCTTTCGCAATGTTTATGTAACTAGGGATATATCGTCTTCTGCTTTTGATTTAAGACGGATGATTCCATTGTCTATTGATTGGCGGATAAATTTATTGTCTGACGATGCGAATCGTGTTTTGGATATTAGTCGTAATAATATTCAAGAAAGCTATATGACTGTTTTTAGAGAGAAATTAAAGACAGCAATTTGCTTAATAATGAAAAAAGGAATCGACTATTTACTAAAAGAGAAAACTCCCGAAATTAAGGATACTATACTGTTATTTTATGAAGCAGCAGTGCAAAATAAATATTATGCAGAAGAATTAGAGCGTCTGTATCAGGATGTGTTGAAGAATATTTGCATTGGAGGATACTTTTTTTATGATACATTAAAAGAAAAAATTTTTAAGTTCCAAGAATTAAAAAAGAAAAAAATATATTTCTTCATCAATGTTATTTCTGCTGATTTATTATCCGATACTTCACGAAAACAATTGGAAAGCGAGGCGATAGACAGTTCATCTCTAGATTTATATGATGCTAAGCCGAAAAATTTTTGGGGTAAACATATATTGGATCATTGTCCGCGGCAATATTTTATTGGACGACGAGATGATGAATTCCTCCTTATAGCGGAAGCTGTTCCATTTGAAAAGTATCGTCCGAATGAAAGTGCATTGGAAATTAAAAGTGAATTTCTTTTCAGATATATGATTTTATCATTATTGAAGAAACGATCCATAGGGTTCCATGCGATCCATGGGTATGAAAAATTAGCGGTTCCAGTAGATGGAGATTTTGCAAATCTTGTATCTGAATATCAAGATTTACAAGAGTATGTTGTCAATCTACCGGTAGAACAATTTTCTCAAGAATTACTGGCGGATATTGAAAAAAATGGATATGTGGATAAGGCTGAGTTGAGATATTTTGAGCGGATTAGAAAGTCTTCCGATTTTATACATGGAATAGATTATGTGTGCGAGCATAATTCAACTCCCAAAACCGTGGTTATTCAACTGTATGAGAATTTGCTCCGAAGAATATTGGGTTTTCTATCAGATCCGAATTATAAAATAGAAAATAAGCGCATCTTAAATCAAGCAAATACGGATAGGAAACTTTTCTGTTACAATGATTTAAAATACAGCCCCTATATGTCTGTATAGTCTGTGGAGTGGTTAATTGTAAAACGTAAATTTGCAGAGTAACTTCCACTGATGTAAGTCTATGGGATTTAGTCTAAGAACGCCGATAGGAGTAAGTGCGAGAAGCATCGGAATTTGTATGCAATGGATGACCTGAGCGCAATATCGTCTCAAAAGCAACCGAACCATAAGGGATAATTTGGGAAAAGGACATGCTTCGCACTCCGAAAAGAGAGGCTTTTCAGAGTAAGTTCCACCCTAGCGGGATTTACTATGAGAAAGATGTGCAGCGCAAGATCAGCCCTTCAGAAGCCTAGGAGACTGCATGACATCTTCCAGCGCAACATACGAGATACCTAAAAGAGCAGCCAGTTCCTCGGAAATGAAGGACAATCCCTTGTCGAGCCCATTCATGATTTCCTGGCGGTCTTGCGCAGCAAGGTGCTTGCTCTTTTTGTTGTTGTCTGCTTGCTTCATGATGACAGCCTCCTTTGTGTAGAGCGATTTCTCATACTAAATTCAGCCATAAATTCTTCTCAGAGTAAATTCCATCAGCGACCTATTATGTGGGATTTACTTTGGAAATTTACCGTCTTATCTCAACATCTCCCATAGCTTGCCTGTTAGGAGGATACCTGTTATACTCTAATATATGAGAACTTATTTAATGAAATTGACTGCATAGAGGTTAGCCGACTTTGATGTGTTTTCCATCAGAAAGACAGCCATCCGTCTAATTTGGAGAAGAGTATGGATATCATGATATACGCAAAGGGTTAGGAGAACAGCCATGGCGAAGATGATCGATGCGAGGCCTTCCTTTCGCGGGGAAGCGAGAGTCTGGGAGAGTTTGGGGCGGCTGCTGCCGGATTCTGTTGTGGTTTACAATAACCGTGAGGTCAACGGGCGCGAGTTTGATTTTTGCTTGTTGATCGAGGGTGTCGGCATTTTGGTCATCGAGGTCAAGGGGTGGCTGGCGGACAAGGTGCTTGTCGAAGGTGTTGACCGCATTTTCGTGGAGGGGCTTGATGTGCGCAGAGGTCACCGAAGAAGCAGGCGCGTGCCTATCGCTTTGCCCTGTTGAATAAAATCAGCGAGAAGTATAACAGCAGTCCCTGTGTGTTTGACATGGTCTGCTATCCCTTCATCAGTAGGGCGGAGTATCTTTCTGCGCGTTTGGATGTTGTTTCGGAAGAGACGTTTACGATTTTTAAGGAGGATTTGGAGAGCCGCGAGGCACTGCTCGGGAAAATCCATGGGGCGTATGATTCGCTGCGTCATGTTCCTCATGCGGAGTTTTCGGCGGAGTTTCTTCTGCGGCTGCGGCGGGATTGGGAGCCGAATCTGCCGGAGACTGCCCGACCGACGGAGCCGGCTGCTCAGCCGTATTCGCTTCTTTCGATCCATCTCGGGGTGCTTGGGCAGGTTGAGATGGATCGAATCATATCGGAGTATTTCGCAGGGAGCAAACGCATTGTCTTTTTGGGCGACCGCACGGTGTATGAGCAGCTTGCCGCCGCTTTCGATGCGGGCTTCAAGCGGCGCAATATTGAGCCGAGTGCGAACGGCTTGCAGATCGGCTATGCGCATGGGCTTGTTGTGGGGGCGGATTCTTTTCGCACGTTCAACCTTGAGGTCTATTTCGTCGAGAATCTCATAGAGATCGCGGCGGCGGATGTTGTGATCGAGGAGGAGGCGGCGGAGCGGGAGCTTTTAGAGAAGTTGTCGACGGCTACACTCTTCAATGCAGAGCAGTATCGGATCGAACATGCACCGGAAAATGCGCATATCTTGGTTGAGGCGGGCGCGGGAACAGGAAAGACGTTTTCCATGGTTTCCCGCGTCGCTTTTTTGTGCAGTAAAAAGACGGCTGCGGTGACGAATCTCGCGGAAGAGATCGCGATGGTGACGTTTACCAACGATGCGGCGAACAATATGAAGGTGCGGCTGAAGCAGATGTTCGTCCATTCCTTCGTCTTGACGAAGCAGCCGCGCTTTTTGCGGCTGGTCGAGGAGGTGGATCATGCTCATATTTCTACGATCCATCGCTTTGCCCTTGACATTTTGCGCGGGGAGGCGCTCTATACAGGTCTGGGGACGAATTTCCGCATTGCATCGGATGCGCATTTGCGCGGGAAGATTTACGACGATTGTTTGAATGATTTTCTCGCAAAGATGGAAGAGAAAAATCCGAATTTTCTGCAGGAGATTCCCGTGCCGCTCTATGAGCTGAAGAAGAAGCTCATGAGCATGGCGGATCGCCTGTTGGCGAAAAGCGTTGACTTAAAGCGGCTCAAGCGGTCACAAATGGGCGTCGTGGACGATCAGCCGATCTCGTATTTCAACGATTTGATCGAAAAGGTCGTGGTTTTGGCGGAAGAAATCTATGGGCAGGAAATGCATGCCGCCAATGCGCTGGATTTGACCGAATGTCTGATCCTCCTGCAGCAGGTGTTGGATGAGTGCCCGGAGAAGCTCCGCTCGCTCAAGAGCCGATATTTGTTCATCGATGAGTTTCAAGATACGGACGACGTTCAGATTCAGGTCTTCCGCAAGCTGCAAAAGAAGGTGGACGCGGACTGCCGCTTGTTTGTCGTGGGCGATTTGAAGCAGAGCATTTATCGCTTCCGCGGGGCGCGTCTCAGTGCCTTCAAGCAGATGATGAGCGATGTGCGCATGGTCTGGGCATTATTCACTCACGTGCAATTATCGAAGCGACTGGCGGCTGTTGGAGCGGCTTCATGAAATCTTTTGCCGCATGGGAGAGCAGCAGTATCTTCCCTATCGTGAGGAGGCTGACCGCCTTTTCGGCAGTGTGGAGACGGGTGTTGCCGAAGAGGATTTGTTTGGATCGGTTCCGTGTCCGTCGAGGGCGGCGTTTTTCGATACGGTTATCGATGTTCTGCGTGCGCAGGAGGAGATCGCGGCCTCTCTCATAAAGGAGCGCGAGGAGCGGCGTCAGCAGCCGCTTTCCAAGGCTGAGCGCACGATTGCCGTCCTGGTCAGAAGCAATTGGCAGGTGGAGAAGCTGACGGATGCGGCGAAGAAAAGGGGCGTCGAGCTTCACACGAAGTCCGGCGGCGAGCTCTATCAGCTGGAATCGACGCTGGACCTCTACAAGCTGCTGCTCGCTCTGGAAAACAGCGCGAATCCCGTTCATCTGGTCAATTTCATCGAGTCGAATTATACATGGCTGCGGCTCGATTATCAGAAGTATCGCGGCATGGAGTCTGCCGCCTGTCTTGCCGATTTGCAGCGCATTCTGGATGAGTTTTTTACGATTCACATGGAAAAGACGTGGCAAGAGGTTGTCAATGAGGCGCATGCACAGCCGATTCTTTTTGTCCTTCGTCACTTGTACGAAGCGCTGCAGCCATGGAAGAAGTACAGCTCGGAACAGGCCGAGCAAAGGTACTGTATGGCGAACTACGAGTATCTGCTCGAACGCATCATTCGATTTTCTCGCGCGGATGCGCTGACGCTCCATCAGATGACGGAGTACTTGAAGGTCTCGATCTTGACCGAGCAGAAGCAGCCGGCGCGCGACATCGACTTTGATGACGAGGGGATTCAGCTCATCTGTACGACGGTGCACAAGGCGAAGGGGCTTGAGTATGGCACGGTCGTGCTGCCCTATACGGATGCGGACATGGGAGGCTTGAGCAAGGGCGGGCTTGAGGCACATTATTCCGACGGTAAATTGGCGTATACTGTCTCGTTCGATAGCGGGATCGAGGTTCGCAACTCTCACTATGATGAGAACATGGAGGCGCGCGAGCAAATTGCCGAGGAATCGCGCATCCTCTATGTCGCCTTGACACGGGCGATTCGAAGCTGCGTGTGGATCTATTGTCCGAACCGCAATGCTGCTGTCACTTGGGGCTCGTTGCTGGAGGTATGAGATGTCGATTGTCATATATACGTACAGCGATCCGTACAGATTGAAGGAAGAGCCGTATTGGGACGAGATCAAGGCGTGTCCCTACTTTTGTGCGGCGCAGACGCTGGTGAACGGGCTGAAATATCTGTATCGGGAAGACTTTGTCCAGGGGCGAGTGACCACGGTGAGGAATTTCCTTGAGGCGCTCTTCCCCTACTGGCAGAGCACGGCCTGTCGAATCAAGCAGCACGCCGCGATCGACCGTTGGATCGCCGAGTGCGCACTCCCCACTGCAGGGGCGGAGGAACAGGAGCAGATGCGGGCGGCGCTCCTCGCAAATCGCGGCGAGGTGCTCGAAAGCATCCGCACGATGGTGGAGCTTGGCATCGACGCCGCAGAGCTTCGCGAGGAGGCGCTTACGCCGGCGCAGAAGATCGTCGTCGAGCTTTTTAGGCTGTCGTCGGCAGAACGCGAGCAGAGCTTCGCCTTTTCGAGCGATATCGACGAGGCGGAAATGGACGAGGCGCTCTTGCACACGATGCAGTAGGCAGCCCACCAAACGCTCGACTGCAGCCGCATTCCACTGGATTGGATCGTCATTCATGGCGTTCATCAATTTACGCCGATCATGCTGCGCGCGATTGAAGCGGCCGCAAAGCATAAGAAGGTCATTCTGCTTTTCAACTATCCGCAGCAGTATCAAAATATTTATCAGACGTGGATTGATATTTATACGTCGTTCGACTGCTCGATGACGAACTTCGGCGGCGAAGAGTTTCGGCCGATCGGGCAAGATCCGATCAGCCGCGAAGGCAATCTTTTGGCAGACAAGATCGGGCGGCTGGTCGAGGGCGATACCTCCAGTCCGGTACAGACCGCGCCCTTTGAAATCCTTGAGTTTGACAATATGACGGAGTTCGCGGGCTACGTCGCCGATGTCTTTGAAAGCGCTGCACGCGTAAATCCTGCGAATCCGATGGCGATGATGCGCGAGCAGATTTATGCCGCCGACAGCTCTGCCAATGAGATCTTGAAGATCTATTTCCCCGAACAGTTTGGCGAGCGTCAGTTCCTCCACTATCCTCTGGGACGCTTCTTCGTCGCTATAGCGAATATGTGGGATATCGCGTTAAACAAGATGGTGATTCGTGATGCGCGAGATGTCCGGGAATGTCTTGATGCGGGAATCCTCAAAGAGGAGCATGCGGGACAGCTGTCGACGATCTGGGGCAGGATGGCCGCATTGTTTGAAGGATGCGCTTCGATCGAAGAGATGCTTTCGCGCTTGCGTCGGCTGCGGAAGAATAAGCGATACATGACGGACGCGGAGAAAAAGGAATACGTGCGCCATCTCGCATACTACAATGTCGCCCCCGATGAAATCGACCGGCTCGGAAAAGCGCTGGTGGAGCTGACGGAATTGGCGGCGTATTTCTATGAGGATTTTGAAAGGCAGCCGCATAATTTCAGCAGCTTCTATAAGAAGCTCAAGGCGTATTTGCAGCAGGACGTGCTCGATGCATATGTTTTGGACGAGGAGTTCAACGACATCCTCCGCCGCGTGCTTGTGCGTCTCGATGAGGTCGAGGACATTGAGGAGTCCGCCTCGTTTGCCTGTCTCAAGGCGACGATGTCGATTTACCTCGTGCAGGAAGCGAATCCCGCGCAAAGCGCACAGTGGATCGTGCGCAATTTCGAGCAGATCGACGGCGACATTTTGCGCAGCCTCAACGACAAGACGAACGGCGAGCCGACCATATATCACTTTGCCTGTCTGACGGATGAGGATCTCGCTGCGGCGGGGCGGGCGAAATTTCCGTGGCCGCTGACCGACTCCTTCTTTGAGGCGGCGCAGGATCCTGTCGATTGGAAGCATCAGGTCTATGTGAAGGCGCGCAGCGAGTATAAGAATTACAAACGGTATACGCTGCTCTACGGACTGGCGTTCAATCGTGCCGGGTTCAAGCTCAGCTACGTCAGGCGCGCGGGCGAAAAGGAGCGCGAGCCGTACTATCTGCTGAAGATTCTCGGAGCGAAGAAGCGCACCTTCGAGGACAGCCGCAGACATGCGTGGGTCGAGGACGTGTCGGCGATTCAGACGACGGGCGTACCCTTGAAAAAGTACGACAAGTACGATTACTTCCGTTACAGGATATGCAAATATAAATTTTTGTTGGAGTCGATCATCGAGGGCACGACGGTATATAAGGAGCCGTTCCTGCTGCTGAAATATTTCGAGGTCATACTGGAAAACCGGGCGATGGAGAAACTGGCGGGTCTGGTGCGCAGTGAAACCGCCCTCGTCGAGTGTTTGCATGACACGTTTGAGGAGCTTAGACCGTACTTCCCCTTTGTTTCCAATATGAATCGCATGGACATTATGCGCAAGGTCAAGGGTCGCATGTCGGACGGCAAGGAGGCGAAGGTTTTTCCGCAGATCACAGCGAAGATGCGGCAGTACATGATGATTCGAGAACTGTTCATCCATAAGAAGCTGACCGACGGGAAAAATTCTCAAAATGATATTCTGCGCGGCAAGTTCGATGAGGTGTCCGACGATAAGATTGCCGAGAGCTTGAACGAGGCCGCCCTGCAGAAGAAGTTTTGGAAAAGTCCCCATCTATGGTGCAGATACTGTGCCAATCAGGAGATTTGCACTGCCCATGCGGAGGGATGGAGAAGTGAGGGAATCGCCTATGCTGCAGGAAAAGATGTATGTGAGATGCCCCGTAGATCCAGAGAGTGAAACGGATCCGCGTGTATTCGTGTGCGGTCAGATCACGAAGGTGGATGATTTCAAACATACGGTTACGGTGAAAATTCATGATCCGTTCGGCTGGTCGCTGTTTTTTGAAAACGTGTCCAAGGGCTTGATCGAGTTCCCGTTGGATTCGGTGGAGCATTGCGGATTGTTTATCGGCTCGGAAGTCGTATACAAGAGGAAGGTCTGCACGATTCTTTCGGGACAGAAGCTCGACGACGACTTTTATGCGTACTATGTGCAGACAGCGGCGACTAAGGAAGTGCTTCGCGTGTCGAAAAAGGACATCGTCGTTCCGTTTACGCATGGCAGGGTCAGTCCGGTGAGCCAGCTCTCGCATTATGAATTTCAAAATCCCTGTTGGTTCTTCGCTCATGCTGTAGTTTCGCGCAGCATGAATATCCTCGACAATTCCATCTGCGGCTTCAAGGAGCTGGCGGGGGCGAAGATCTATCTTTTGCCGCATCAGGTCAATACGATCATGCGCTGCCTGCAGGAGCGCCCGTGCAGGTATATGCTCGCCGATGAAGTCGGCATGGGTAAGACGATCGAAGCGCTTTCCATCTTGAAAATTTATATGAAGGATTCCGCTAAAAAGGACGTTTTGCTCCTCGTTCCGGATCCGCTGAAGGAACAATGGAAGACGGAAATGCTGCTGAAGTTCAATATTGGTGTGGGTCTTGGCAAAGATGACAACCGTGTGGTTTTGAAGTCTGTCTCGGAGCTGAAGGAGACGGATGCCGATGCGGCATGGGATTTCGTCGTCGTAGATGAAGTGCATCGCTGTCTTGCCGACAAGCACCTTGCGCGGCTCTTGCATGAGATCAGCCGTGCAGCGGAAAATATCTTGCTTCTGAGCGCGACGCCCGTGCAGCAGCGCGAGGAAGAGTATCTCGACTTGCTGCGTCTTCTGCTGCCAAGCAAATACGATGCGTGCGATTTGGAGCACTTTCGCGCTCTCGTGGGCAAGCAGGGGAAGATCATTCAAAAGACGGCCTTGCTTTTGGATGATCTGGGCGACTATGAGGACGAGATTCGGGCGGCGGAAGATGACGGAGAGGATCCGCATGCGTTTGAAGATTGCGAGGAACTGTTCGAGGAAATTTTCGCGGATTTGGAGGCGATTTGCGATGAGTTGGGGGACGATAAGCTTTCTCTTCTGTTGAAAAAGTGGATTTTGCCGCAGAGGATCTCGGCATCTATGCGATGAAGGTCGTCATCTCCTATATTTGCAGCAACTACCAGGTCGAGAGCAACGTTATCCGCAGCCGTCAAAAAATCCTCGAGGAGAGCGACGACGGTACGCGCCTCTTGCCCACGCGCGAATTGCAGGAAGTTTCCTATGCGCTCGACAAGGATCGGAACACCTACGAGACGATTTGCTATGGGCTCATCACCGAATGGATGACGGAGCAGGCGGAAGACCTCGACGTCGAGGGCGTACTTCGCCCGCTTTTGAGCGCGTTCTTCAGCTCGTCGTGGGCGTTTCGCGCGGAGCTTGAGCGCCTGGAAACGCGTGGGATTGAGCCGGATGCCCGCTTGATGGAACATGCGGCGCAATGGGTAAAAGAGGAGGAGCATATCCTGGCGAATTTGCCGGCGATTCTCGACGATCCGCATACGTATGAAGAGGATTACTGCACGCGCATGGTGTCGGTCATGAATCTTCTCTATGACGAGCTTTACGATCAAAAAATCGTTCTTTTCACCGATGAGCCGGCGACTTTTGCTGCCTATCGAAAGGCGCTGTCCTCTGTGTTTCCAGCGGAAGAGATCAGCTTCTTCGGGAAAGACATGCTTGCAGAGGAGATCGAGCTGCACGCCTATCGCTTTCAGAATGAAGCCGCGTGCCGCATGATGCTTTGCGATTCCACCGGCGGCGAGGGGCGAAATTTCCAATGCGCGGATTGCCTGATCCACATCGATCTTCCGTGGGACGTCAGCCGCATTGAGCAGCGCATCGGGCGTCTGGATCGTTTGGAGCGTGACCCGGCAAGGTCTGTCGTCACGTCCTTCGTCATCCATACGGAAGAGTCGTTCGAGGCAGCGCTGTTTGATTTTTGGAGCAAGGGACTGAAGGTTTTCACGCAGTCTTTGAGCGGCATGGAAATCATCATGAAGGACATCAACGAGGAGATTGTCTCTGCGGTTCGGAAGGATTTTGCCTACGGTTTTTTTCTGCCGTACCGAAGATCATTGCATCGGCGGAGCGTATGCGGGAAGCCGTGCGCAAGGAACAGAATTATGATGCCGCCGGCTTCCTGTTTCGCCCGATGTATAAGGAATTGCGGCGCTTGATCGATTATTATGCGCAGAATGAAAACGAGCTTTTCGCCGTGACCATGACGAAGTGGGCGAGTCTGGCAGGCTTTCACGGTTTCGGCGGCGAAGACGGCATCCTCACCTATCGGGCGGATTCGTTTTCGTCCAAAGCGGCGCTGAACGCTATGTTGATTCCGCCGCGATGGAATGAATACCTGGATTCGGAGCAGAACCGCTTCCTTCAAAGCGTTCAGGTGACGTATGAAAAGAGTCGGGAAATTCGTTCAGAGGAACGGGCAATCCGCGGGACGTTCAGCCGAAAGCAGGCGATCGAGAACGACTATCTGCATTTCTTCGCTCCCGGCGATGAAATTTTTGACTGCATCGTAAAGAATGCCGTGCATTCTTGTAAGGGGCGCGCCAGCGCTTTTGCCGTGCATGCCGATCTGCATTGGACGGGGCTGGTTTTCACTTGGTCGATGGCGCCCAATGAAGCGCATCTTCTCGCACATGGACTGTCGCCGTATGCTCTGGGGGCTTATCGAAACTACTTGATGTCGGAACAGGTTGTCGTATCCGTCGACTTGGAAAATCCCGATGATCTTGCCGAAGACGATGTCGTTCGGGAATACATGCGCATCATTCGCGCGGGATGGAGCCAAAAGGAGACGATCCATCTAGGGCGGAGAGGGGGGCGGCTGTGGCTATCTCAAGGAGGAAATTGCCGACAAGGCGAATATTGCCTGGTTCAAGCGCAAGTATCCCGAGGAACGATGGCGGAAAATTGTCCGGCATGGATATAAAGTGGCCTATGAGAAAGCGTTGCATCAGTTCAAGCGCAGATCCAACCTGCGAGGGGTGCGCGAAGAAATGGAGCGCGCGTTGTCCGCCAGGGCGGCGGAACGCGCCTTTTACGGTGCGGATGATGCGGCGATGGATGCCTTGAAAAAGGAGCAGGAGATCTTGTGGGATGCCATGAGCAAACCGCGAATTATCCTTGAATCCGCGGCTTTTGTTTGGATGGTGAAGAGAAGCGATGGACAAGGCGAAGCTTAATGAAGCTGTCGAGCGGTATCTGAATGGGGCAGGCGAGCTGCCGGGCTTGGACTTTGCCGCTGCGGCGGATGCGCACGAACGCTTCCTGCTCCATGCGGCGAAGCGTCTCTTGAAGAACTTCGCGCTTGATCGGCGGCAGGGCGGCAGGGATGATTTCCTGCTGGCTCTGCGCAACTATCTCCTTTCGATGCAGGGGAGGATCCGCGTGGATGACGTTCCGATTCCCGAGGACAATTCCTATGGGCTTGTGCGGGACGCTTCGGACGGCAGATGGCATGCCGTCGCGCAGTTTCCCGACTATGTCAATCGCATGTTCGCGGAAACCGTGTTTTTGGCGCAGCCGGCATCGTATAAGACATCCTCCGGCGGTTTTTCCCTTCATACGGATCCGGCGATTCGCAGGCTCACGGGCTTTTGCCGCTTCAAATCCGTGGCGCAGAAGCTTGCCGTATATGGGGCGCTCCATCTGCCGGACGGCTATGCGGCGCTCATATCCTTGCCGACGGGCGGCGGCAAGAGCCTCATCACGCAGACTCTCGCGTATCAAAGAGAGGGCTTGACCATCGTCGTTGTACCAACGGTGTCTTTGGCGATCGACCAGGAGCGCACGGCGAAAAAGATTGTGCAGTCTGCCCATGTCGATGAAGAAATCTTTTGCTACCACAGCGGCGTCGCCGTCGCGTCGATCTTGCAGGCGATCGAGAAGAAGACGGCGAAGATGCTCTTCATCTCGCCGGAAGCGCTGCTCAAGAACGAAGGCTTCGCCGAGGCAGTTAAGAAGGCGAATGAGGCGCGGTACTTAAGAAACCTTGTGATCGATGAGGCGCATATCGTCGTCGACTGGGGCGCGTCCTTCCGCGTCGATTATCAGTGTCTGGAATCGTGGCGCAGGATGCTTCTGGCGACCAATCCAGGCATTCGGACGGTTCTTCTTTCCGCGACGTTTGATGAGCCTTGCTGCACCGTTCTCAAAGACTTTTTTTCTGAAGGCGGCGAGAAATGGCTCGAAATACGCTGCGACGCTTTGCGCCATGAGCCGCGCTACATGCTCGTCAAGGCGAAATCGTATGACGACAAGCAGAGAAAGATGCTCGAACTCGTGCAAAAAATGCCGCATCCCATGATCATCTATACGGCAAGACCCGTGGAGGCGGAAGACGTCGCGAACTTCCTTCGCGCGCATGGGATCGGCAATGTCAAGACCTTCACGGGGCGGACGACGAGCGCCGTGCGAAAGGAGCGGATCGACGCCTGGGCGGACGATCAGTTTTCCGTCATGGCGGCGACATCCGCCTTCGGCGTCGGCGTTGACAAGGGCGATGTGCGGACGGTGCTTCACCTGTACGTTCCGCCCAATGCCAATGCCTATTACCAGGAGCTGGGGCGCGGTGGGCGCGACGGTTTGCCGTGTCTGAGCATCATGCTGTGCACAGATGATGATGTACAGGCGGCTTTCGGGCGCATTTCCAAGCGGGTCATGACGACGGAAAAGATTGTCGGTCGCTGGAACAGCATGTATAAAAATCCTCATTCGAGGCGCATGAACAATCTCGTCTGTCTCGACACGTCGATTCCCCCGAGCTATGCCGACCGCGATGTTTTCGATGATGCGCCGACTTCCGACGCTGATCGGAATTGGAATATCTATGTGCTCTTATTTCTGCGCCGATGCGGACTGATTAAAATCCGTGAGGTGATTCCCGATTCGTCGAAGTATGTATTTGTCGTTGAGATCACGGATGACGCGCTCCGTGCGGATGAGGAAGAGCAGATGGAGCGGATCGGCGGCTATCGTGAAGAGGAGTGGGTGTATTACGTCAAGGCTTTCGGCGCGATGCGAACGGCGATAAAAAATTGCGGGCGCGACTGTTGGTCAGAGATGTTTTACGAGACATACGACAGAGTCTCAGAGTTCTGTGCTGGCTGTGATGCACATGACGAGGTATGCGACGCTGATTTTTTGGACTATCCGCTCAAAGTTTCCGTGCAGCTGCCGACGAAAACATTTGCTGCAGATCAGCTCGCTTTGTTTGCCGGAGCGAAGAGCATCATCACGATTCCGAGGCCAGAGGAGCGGGCGGCTCTCATGGAAGCTCTTTGCCGCTATCGGCTTGCAGCCTATATTTCCTGCGATGACGCCCTGTCGGAGACCGTCTTGGAGAAAATCAACGCGCCGACGCACTTCATGATTCTTTACAAGAAGGGAACGTCACGATTCTCGAATAGGAGGGCAGGACGTGGATGTAACGATTGCGAGAGAGCGGCTTGCCTCTGTCGTGAGGCCGGACTCGATCACGTATTCCCAGGGCGATTTCCTGGCGACGCACGTTGCTGTCCAGCGTCTGCGTCTGGTGAATAAGTTCGACGTCGCGCCGTCGGAGGGCAGGGAGTATCCCGAAGAAGAGGTATATAGAAAATTCATCCTCAACAAAGAGAACAAGCATCAATTCATCGCTGTATACGGGCAGAGCGGCACGGGAAAATCGCATCTGATTCGTTGGTTTGAAGCCAAGTATCGGCACAACAAGCCCGCGCAGGAGGTCGTGCTCTTCATTCGCAGGAGCGACAACACGCTGAAAGGCACGATCCGGCAGCTCCTGGATATGCCCGAGGTGCAGGAGATCGCCAACAAGGACGCCTATGATCGCTTGCTGAAAGCGGCGGCCTATGAGGATGAGAACAAGCTCAAAGGGCGGCTGTACCATGAAGTTCTGAACGAGGTGGAACACGACGAGGAAGATCGCTCGATTCATCTGAAAAATATCGAGAGGAAGCGTCTGATCGCCTTTTTGAACAACGAGGTGGTGCGCGTGCGCCTGGAAGCGGCGGACGGCCCGATCGAGCGCATTTATTCGAAGATCGCCGAAAATTCCCTCGTGGACAGGGATACGATCGCGAAGTTCACCGCGGAGGATTTCTTCATTTCGGCAGAACTCAGTGATCAGATCGAGCGCGCCGGCGTCGATCCCAAGGCGATGAAGATGGTGCGCGCCTTGATGGCGGATGAGGACGGCAGGGAAGAGGCGGAAAAGGTTGCCGCCTATCTGAACCAGTTTGTCAATGACGTCGTTCAGCGCTGTGCCGGCATTGCTGCCGGCGATTTTCGCGATATCTTCCGCGACATACGCAGGGAGCTGTTTCGGCTCGGCAAGAGCCTGACGCTCTTCATCGAGGACGTCACATCCTTTACGGGCGTCGACGATGCACTGCTCGACGCCCTGATCGTTGAGCATACGGGCATGAATGAGGGGGAGAAGCTCTGCCGCATCTCGTCGATCATCGGCACGACGGGCAACTACCTGCAGCACAACTTCCGCGACAATCATAAGGATCGCATCACGCAGTACGTCTATATTCCGAGTGACGCTTTCGATGAAGCGGGGCTGTTTGAATTCGTCGGACGCTACCTCAACACGATGTCCGTGCCCGAATCTCGGATCGCTGACTGGCTCGAAAATGCAGCCGAGCCTGCGGACTATCCCGTGCATACGGTGAAAGAGGGACAGAATTGGGAGTTTGTGCCGATCGAGTTTGACAAGAAGCTGTGTCTCTATCCGTTTACGAAAAACAGCATTCGTTATCTCTATCAGCACGCCCTGAAGCAGAATCAGCAGACGCCGCGCTACATCATCCGCGATATGATCGAGCTTGTGGTCAATGATATTTTGAACGGCAGAGAAAAATTCCCGAGCCTGCCATGGAGCCTTGTGCGGATGAATACGACGCTGAGCTACCGCATCGAGTCGCAGATTCGAGACGAGCAGGAGGCGGCGCGAGTCCTGCGCTTTTTGAGCATCTGGGGAGACGGCACGCCCGATCAATTCACGAAGTTCGACAGTATTTTAACATCGCGCAGGGCGACGGCGGTTCCGTGATCGTCCTGGATGAGCCGAATCTGACGCGCACGCTGCACAAAGTCAAGTCGAACAGGCTCTCTGTGCCGGAGACGGCCTTCGAGATGCAAGATCCCGTCAAGCGCAGGCGCGATGTGTTCGACCATTTGAAAAAGATTGTTGAGCGCGTCGGGAAGGTCGCCGATGCCGAGCAGGAGAAGGCACGGAGCATGATGGAAAAGATTCGCTCCTTTTTGGGGGCGGACGAGCTCGATGACGGCGAGGTGATGGAAGAGGACGATCTTCTGATGCTGGCGGAACGCGTCAAAGCCTTCTACGACGAGGCCAATCGCACACAGTTTTCCGTGGCGTTCTTTTCGACCGATCTGGTGAAGAAAGGGGCAAAGCAGATCGCCAAGGCGCTGAGTGATGTCGGCGGTGCGTTGGAAGAGAAAGATCCGTTGGCGGTGCTCCTGGCGTTTTCGGGCGATCCTCTGACGGCCTTGAAGCCTTTGCTCGACCTCTTCGAGCGATTGGAAGCCGACTTCAAAAAGATCGACGCCGAGATGGCAAAGCGGCGGGCATCATTGGGCGGAGAAGATTCTGAGGAGCATTCGGCCGCTCGCTATGAGAAGGAACTGCAGAAGCTTGAGGAGGGCCGTTCCTGCTTCACGAAGGAGGCGCAGGCATGATCTTCGATGTGCTCGATCAAAAAATGAAAGATATGAAAGCTCTGCGCCAGAGGGAAGAGCGACGGGCGAACCAAAAGCAGCAGGCGGCTCTCGATCAGAAGTACCGTGCCGTGGTCGAGGAGGCGGAAAGATTTTCTGACTCCTTGGCGTGTGTTCGCGATACGCTGGAATTTCCCGTTTCGGAGGAGCTTCGAACAGACTGCCTGACGCTGCTCGATGAGCTTGAGACTGCCGTGAGCACCGGGTACGCTGTGCAGGAAAGCGTGGAAAAAGCGAAACGCCGCTATGATGCGCTTTACGGGCAGATGAAAAAGGCGTGGACGACGTATTTCCGCAGTTATACGGCGGGTACATGGAACACGCTGCGCGTTATTCGAGGAATCGACGAAGAAAAAACAGATCGCTGTATGGAAGAGATTCAGACAGCGAAAGACTGGTCTGCAGAGACGAAGGTATTTATAGGTTTGAAAGCGGCAATGAAACGTGCCGCTGATTTGATCCAGAGTTTGGAGATGGAAGAGGAGACGGTGGAGTTTCTGACGAAGATGACCTCGGGCAAAGCTACGGCGGCCGATCTCAGCGAGGGAGTCGTGGCCTGGCTTCGCAAGGAAGGACTGGAAAAGAAGATTCGACTGTCGTTTCTTGCCCACTGATGCGCGGCGCTCATTTGCACTTCGCTGATTGACTTTTGCATGGAGAGCTCATATACTCAAAAGATATTGGTTCGTAGGTAAACTACACGCACAAACGTCCACTTCGTGGACAAAAGTGCGTCGCCCTTACAGAAGCCTAGCCAATCGGTCTTCATAGTACAACAGGAGCACGATACGACGATTATGGGAAATGTGACAAAGGAAAATATCGCCTCCATGATGGCGACGATCCAAGACCTCTATATGTCCGATGACATCCCCTGGATGATCGGCTATTCGGGCGGCAAGGACAGCACTGCCGTCGTGCAGCTCGTCTGGAAGGCGATCGAGGCTCTTCCCTTGGAGAAGAGGAAGAAGTCCGTGCATATCATGAATACCGATACACTGGTGGAGTCGCCGGTCGTCGCCAAGTGGGTGGAGCGGTCGCTTGCGGCGATGCGTGATGCTGCTGCAGCGCGTCAGCTGCCGTTCATTCCGACGCGGCTCGTGCCCGACTACGATCATACATTTTGGGTGAATCTTCTCGGCAGGGGGTACCCGTTCCCGCGCATGAAGTATCGCTGGTGCACGGATCGGCTGAAGATTCGTCCCGTGAATGACTTTATCAAGAAGAAGCTCGCCGAGCACGGCGAGATCATCCTGGTTTTGGGAACGCGCAAAAAGGAGAGCGCACGCCGCCATCGCACGATGACGAACCTTGAAAAGAAGCGGGTTCGCGAGCTTTTGAGTCCCAATCCGACACTGGCCAATGAGCTGGTGTTTTCTCCGCTGGAAGCATGGTCGAACGATGATGTCTGGATGTTTCTGATGCAGTACAAGAATCCTTGGGGCTATTCCAATCAGGATCTTTTGACCATGTATCGCGGGGCGACGGCGGACAACGAATGTCCTCTGATGCTCGATGAGAGTTTGCCGTCGTGCGGCAAGAGTCGTTTCGGCTGCTGGGTTTGCACCATGGTCGAGAGCGACAAGTCGATGGAAGCGATGATCGCTAACGACGAGGAGAAGGAATGGATGCTGCCGCTGCTGGAATTTCGCAATGAATTCGGCGATCTGGCGCACGATCGCGAGCGCCGCAGCTTCCGACGCATGCGCGGACATCTGCAAGGCAGTCATGGACAGCTCTTTCACGGGCCGTACAAAAGGGAGGTTCGCGAACGTTGGCTGCGCCGCCTGTTGGAGATTCAGAAGAAAATTCGGGAAACGGGACCGGAGGAGTTTCGCGATCTTGAGCTGATTCACCTCGAAGAACTGCAGGCGATTCGCCGCATCTGGGTTCTGGACAAGCATGAATTTATTGATTCCGTTCCGACGATTTATGAAGACGTGATGGAAGAGCCGTTCTGCGATCCGACATGGCTGCCCTTGGATAATTTCGCCAAGGACGAGTGGGATGTTTTGGCGGAGGTCTGCACGCGCATGTACGGCGAGGAAGAGCTGGCTTTTGAAATGATGTATACGCTTGTCGATCTGGAAAATCGCGCCTCGGGGATCGGTGCGCGCAAGGGGCTTCTCGAGACGATGGAGGCCGCGATCGGCCGCGCCTTCTACAAAGACGAAGCAGATGCAGTGCGGTATTATACGGAACGCATGAGACGAAAAAAGGAATTGGGCGCAGAATATAACGAAGCGTTTTTGGATGCCGCCTTGCCCGACCGTTCGCAAGAACCTTTGGATATTGAGGATGAAAGCCGATGATCATCAAGAAGCTCACGCTGCAGAATTTCGGCGTCTATGCCGGGGAAAATACCTTCTCTTTTTCGCATACGCGCCCCATCGTCTTGATCGGCGGCATGAACGGCCACGGCAAGACGACTTTTCTCGAAGCGATCCTCTTGGCGCTTTACGGCGCGAATTCCATCGCTTATAAAGAGAGTGCGCACAGATCGTATGGGAAGTACCTGCGCACCTATGTGAACAAGAGCAGCGGCGAGAAGCGTGCCTCGGTGGAACTGACATTCCGCATGGACGAGAGCGGGAAGCGCGAATATCGGATTCGCCGTGCTTGGACCGCGGCCAAAGGAGACGGAGAGACGATCACCGTTTGGGAAAACGGCGCGTACAGCGAATTTTTGACGGCAAATTGGGCGATGTTTGTGGAAAATATTCTCCCGTCGGCGCTGGCACGCTTTTTCTTTTTCGACGGGGAAAAATTGCCGAACTGGCGCTTGATGAAAACAATGCGCAGATGAAGGACTCCGTGCGATCCATGCTGGGGATCGGCGTTCTCGACGGTTTGAAGGGCGACCTATCCCGCATCGTGCGGCGCTTGGCGCACGGTGGAAAAAAGGAAGATGCATCTGCCGGATTGGAGGAGCTGCGGCAGGAAAAGGAGCGCCTGGCGGCGCAGCTGACCGGGCTGGAGGCGGCGGGCGCACGCATGGAGATGCAGGCAAAAGAGCGGCAGGCGGCGATCGATGAACTGCACCGCCAATATGAGATCAAGGGCGGCGCGGCGGCGCAGGAGCGGCAGAGCCTCATGCAGCGCCGCGCGGATCTTTTTGCAGCAATCGAGCGCAACAAGGGCGTGCTGGCGGAATGTGCCGCCGGAGAATTGCCGTTCGCCTTGGTGCGCGATCTCATCGGCGAGGTCAAGCTGCAGTCGGAGGATGAGCATGACGATTTGATCATGAAGCAGGCGCTCGGCATGATGGAAGGGATGCTCGAAGGATATGCCGCCAAGCACGAAGGCGCACGGCAGGCGAATGCCGATTTCTTGGCGTACGTCCGCGAAGAGACGGAACGGAGGGCGGCAGAGCCGCTTTACCAAGTGTCGGATCATGCGCTGTTCCAACTCAATGCGCTGCTCGATCATCTGCTTGCCGAGCGTGTGGAAACGGCGCGGCGGCTGCTGGACGAAAAGGCGTTGCTGCAGAAAAATCTCGACGAGGCGGAGCGCCATCTCGCTGTGGATCTCGATGAAAAAACTCTCGGCGCGTTGTTCAGCCGCATCAAGGAGGAGGAAGCCGCGCTCGTGCAGCTGAAGATCGATCGGACGGCAAAGGAGCAGGAAACGGCTGCTTTGCGCGCGGCGCTTCATGCCGCCGATGCCGAATATCGAAGGCAGGCGGAAGCCTATCTGCACGATGCGGAGCTGCGCGACGATCGGCAGCGCATGAGAAAATATGCCAACATAGCTCTGCGGCTCACGGAAGAATTTACCGTCGAGTTGCAGCGGCGAAAAATCGGCGTGCTTGGCGATACCGTCACAGAATGCTACAAGAAGCTGGCGAACAAGAAGAACATGATCGAGCAGATCGTCATGGATGCGGATACCTTGGAACTTGCCTACTTGGACGATCGAGGCGAAAAGGTGGCGAAGGACTCGCTGTCGGCGGGCGAAAAGCAGCTGATGGTGATCGCTGTCCTCTGGGCGTTGGCCATCTGCTCGAAGAAGAAGCTCCCCGTGATCATCGATACGCCGCTCGCGCGTCTCGACTCCATGCATCGGACGTCGCTCGTCACGACATATTTCCCGCAGGCGGGAAGTCAGACGATCATCCTGTCGACAGATGCGGAGATCGATGAAAATTATTACGCGATGCTGAAGGATTCGGTCGGCGATGAATTTACGCTGCACTACGATGAGGCGACGAAGAGCACGACGATTTTGAAAGGATATTTCCGCGACGATGATCATTAAACAAGTGCGCCTCTCTCAACAGGCGAAGGACCAGCTCTCCCGCTTGAAAGGCAAGACGGGCATTAAAAATTGGAATATTCTCTGTCGCTGGGCGCTTCTCTATTCGCTTGCAGAAAAAAACGTGCCCGCGGATCTTCCTCTTGCTGCAGACAGCAATCTGGAAATGTCGTGGTACACGTTCGGCGGCGAATATTACGAGATCTATGAGGCTTTGATCAAGGCGTGGTGCATGCGCATGGAGATCGAGGCGTATGATGAAACGGGACTTGCGTACTCGGTCAACGGCGCGGCGGAATTCTCTTTGCCGAGTACGCTCAACCTCTCTTTCCACGGCATCTCCGCAGAAGCCTTGATGATCGCCGCAAGAGGCGGCTGCGCCATCTCCAACGGCTCGGCATGCACGTCGAAGAGCTACGCTCCGAGCTACGTTCTGGCCGCCATGGGCGTCCCAGAGGAACAGATCGAAAGCTCCATTCGACTTAGCTGGGGTGCAGAGACGGATCGAGCACTGTTCAAAACCGAGTTCGCCAAACTGTTGACAGCGGCGAAGGCACTTGTGCAGTAGGGATAGAGATCGCTTTTGATGCGGAGTAAAATGGTTGGGAGACGGTATGATGCCCGAAACAAGATCCTGCGCCTGCACGGCGGCATGGATCACGTCAGAAGCCAGTCCGTGTGTTTTGGAGCGGATGAGTTTGATATGCTCATGTGGAATGCGTTGATAACAGGATTGCAGTTTTTGAAAGACCATGAATGCTGAAAATAAAGAGGGAGATATTGTAAGGGGCAAGGCATGAAGAATCAACATAAGATAAATCGCCGCACATTCCTCAAGTTTGTGGGCGGTGCGGCGGTCATCGCGGGCGGCGGCTTTTTGGCGCAGAGGTTCGATGTCTTTGGACAGGCGGCGAAGCGGCTCGATAAGATGGCAAATCCTCGAAAGATAGAGGCGGACTTCGTCCGGCAGATCATCACGCGCGATCCTTCCGTCTCGCGTACGATCATGTGGCAATCGGAGACGGCGGAGAGCGCGGCGGCGGTCGAGTGGCGCGAAAAGGACGCGCAGGCGGTGCAGCGCGCGGCGGCGACGAACGAGAATTTCACGGACGACGGGCGCGCGGCGGTGCTGCATGTGGCGGGCATTGAGGGGCTGACGCCGGGGCAGCGCTACGAGTATCGGCTGGTGAACGGCGAGGAGGCGAGCGAGTGGCGGCCTTTGACGACGCCGGCGGAGCGCGGTGACTTCAAGGCGCTGATCTTCCCCGATTCGCAGTCGAGCGATTATTCGGTCTGGCGGGACGTCGCGCAGGGAGCATGGCAGCGCAATCGGGATGCAGGCTTCTTCGTCAACATGGGCGATCTCGTCGATAACGGCGAAGATCATACGCAGTGGGACGCATGGCTCTCGGCGGTTGCGCCCATGATCGAGCAGATTCCCTTTGCGCCCGTCATGGGCAATCATGAGACGTATGATCGGAATTGGCAAGTGCGCCTGCCCGAAGCGTACTTGCAGGAGTTCGCCGTGCCGGACAACGGCAGCGAGGCGTTCTCGCGCTATTATTATTCGTATGATTACGGGTCTTGCCATTTCGCTGTGCTCAATACGCAGATGGACGAGGTGGCGGATTTCAAGCAGGGGCTTTTGGAAGAGCAGCTCGCATGGCTGTCCAAGGATATGGAGAAGAGCCGCAAGCGGTGGAAGATCGCGCTCCTGCACAAGGATGTGCTGCAGTACCGCATCCATGACCGCCCCGAACGCACGGAGGGATTTTCCGACATAGGCGAGGCGTTCATGCCCGTCTTCGATGCGCTCGGCATTGATCTCGTGTTGACGGCGCACCTGCACACTTATCGCAATCGCGGTCATATCGAGGCGTTCCGCCGCTCGCCGAAGGGACCTGTCTACATCCTGACGGGCGTCGCGGGCGATGTGCGCTACCCGAATCTCTGGGGCGACCACGCACTCGATGAGGCAGTCGCACCGCAGCCCGAGACGGACAATTATCTCGTCTTGGAAGCGAAAGACGCGCAGCTCGTGGTCGAATGCTTCCTGCCCGACGGCACGAGGATCGACCGCGTGGAAATGGTGAAATAATTGACGAGAGCATATTGCCTGAAAAAAGTGGCTAGGAAAGCAGTTTATTCGCCGAATAAATCAGCATGTGTTCCTGTGGCGGTTGCTGAAAGAATGAGCATGTCCTCATGAATTTGGTATATCAGCAGCCAATCCGGTTCGATGTGACATTCGCGGAAGTCCTTCAGATTTCCGCCAAGTGCATGATCTCGATACTGCTCCGGCATGGCAGAGCCTTTTTGCAGTAACTGTAATGTCTTGATGAGTTTGGAGATGTCTTTGCCTCGCTTTTTCGCGCGGCGGACATCTCTTTTCATGCGATTCGTATAGACGATCTCGTACATGCTAATCCTCCAGCATGGATGCTACGGCTTCGTCGGCTGAATCGAAGGGGCCGTGCAAGTTGCGGCGTTGGCGGCTGTCCTCGACGGCTTCTTTCAGATCCGCAGGGAGTCCGGTATGCGGGTGTGTGATGGGGAAGGGGATTCCCTCATGTGCGATGGCGGCTTTAAGGAAGATCTGTATGGCCGTGGACGTATCAAGGCCGAGGCTGAAGAACAGCCGATCGGCATTTTCCTTGACGGCATCGTCTACGTTGATTTGAAGAGTCGTCATGATAGTACCATCCTTTCTTTCATTTATCATCTATCATCGTAAACTATACGCAAAAACGTCCACTTTGTGGACAAAATTGCACCGCCCTTACAGAAGCCTAGCCAATCGGTCTGCGCCTGCGGCTTGACCTCTTGGGGCTTCATCGTAATGCTTGCGAAGGTTCTTTATGTCAATCATACGCGTCTCCTGCGGAAATCCATGTGGATAGAAAAGACTTTTTTATCATTATAGCAAAAAACGTCCTTATGGAAAATCCTCTTGACGAAAGCGGGGGCTTTCCCTATACTTAGAAGAAGGTGGGGGAGTCCGTTTCGACCTTTGACAATGCGGTGCGGCGGCTCTTTTCCCAAATTACAACATAGACAAAGGATGCGGTTTTTCATGCGGTTTTCCATAGAGGAGAAGAACGAGGGCATGCGGTATGTCGTAGCGGCTTTCGTTTTTTATTTTGCGCTCGTTTCTTTCTACATCAATATCGGCGAGGACATGACTCCGGCCAATTATCTGCCGTGGCTTCTGCCCGTGATCGGTGCGCTCGCGCTCTTCCAGTACGGCGCACGAAAGCGGCTGTTTTCGCTGAATCACGCGCCGCATCTTTTCGCAGGCGTCTTGTGGTGCGTGACGTTCCCGCTTCTTTACTCGTGGTCGTACGCTACGCCGTGGTACGTTTCGCTCATACGGCTCGACTTTCTGTGCGGCACGGGAATCTTCCTCTTGCTCGCATCTTGGCAGTCGCTGGCATTTTCCTACGGAAAGTTTATGCGCCCCGTCGCCGCGCTCTTCGCCGCGCTCGATTTCGCGTGCCTTGCGATTCCCTTCGTGCAGATTGTCTACTTCTCGATTTACCAGCACTGCCTGACGCCCGCGTCGCTCATGGCGCTCTATCTGACGAATCCCGATGAGAGCGTCGATTTCCTGGAGGCGATGCTCGGCATCCCCGCACTGATTGGTATCGTCATCGCTTTTCTCGCCTTCCTGTGGCTTTGCTATCGCGGCAACATGCGCCAAGCGCGTCATCTGGCGGCGCATCCGCTGACAGCGGGCAAGCGGGCAGCTCTCTTCCTGCTCGGCTGCGTCCTCGGCATCTACATCCCGTTCTTTGTCTTGCCGGAGACGTCGATCGCGCTGAGTTGGAAGGAGGTTTCCGACTACGTCGCCGAGACGCAGGAGTACAGCGCCTACTATGACGAGCGCTTCGCCGGACTCAAGCTCGATACGCCCGAGGACACGCTTGCCGCCAAGGCGCCGGGCACGGTGATCGTCGTCATCGGCGAGTCGGCGTCGCGCACGTTCATGAAGGCGTACACGCCGACGTTCCCCTACGATGATACGCCGTGGCTCGCCGCACGCATGGAAGATCCCGATTTCGTCGTCTTCCGCCACGCCTATTCGTGCTGGTCGCAGACGGTGCCTGTCTTGCAGCGCGCGCTGACGGAGCAGAGCCAGTACAACGACAAGGAGTTCTACGACTCGACGTCGCTCATCGACGTGGCGAAGAAGGCGGGTTACAATACGTATTGGTTCAGCAACCAGGGGCGCTACGGGCAGTACGACAGCGCCATCACGCTCGTCGCGAAGACGGCGGACCGCGCGGAGTGGGTCGATGACTCGTACCTCTTCACGGAGAAATACGACGAGAATCTTCTGCAGTATCTGACCGAAATCGACGGCTCGAAGAACAACTTCATCGTGCTGCACATCATGGGCAGCCACATTTACTACAACAACCGCTATCCCGCATCGTTCGAGCGCTGGGTCAATGCGGCGGGCGGCGCGGGAACGAATGCCGAGTCGTATGCGAACAGCATCCTCTACACGGACGACAATTTGCGGCGCATCTTCGAGTACGCGCGGGACAATCTGAACCTGCAGGCGATGGTCTACTTCTCCGACCACGGCGAGGACTTGGTGATTTCGCACAATCCCGACGTGTTCAACTTCCACATGGTGCGCATCCCGATGTTCGTCTACATGTCGCCCGCCTGCCAGGCGGCGGAGCCTGCGGTCGCGGCAGCCTTGAGGGGTCACGAGAGCCAGTACTTCACGAACGACATGATCTACGACACGGTCGCCGGCATCTTGCACGCGCAGTCGAACCATTACGATGCGACGCAGGACTTCTCTTCGAGCGCCTATCGCTTCACGCGCGACAATCTGACGACGATGCTCGGGCAGCACGCGCTGACGGAGGATGTGGAGGAAGAAAAATGATTTTCTTCTCGATGCTGATCTTGGGAGCGCTCATCGGCTTCGTCGGTGCGGGCGGCGCGGGCGTCGTCATCACGCTTCTGACCGTCGGCTTCGGCGTGCCGATCCATACGGCGCTCGGCGTCGCGCTCGCCTCGATGCTCTTCACGATGCTCTCGGGGGCCGTCAGCCATTTCCGCGAGGGCGAGGTCGTCGCCCGGACGGGTGCGGTGCTCGGCGCGGGCGGCGTCCTCGGCGCACTCTTGGGCGCGGAGGTGTCGAACGTGATGCCGTCCGAGGAGCTTGGCTTTCTGACGGCGCTGATGCTGCTCCTGTCGGCATTCACGCTCTACATGAAGGTCTATCGCGCCGATCTCCTCGACCGCATCTTCCATGTGCGCGGCGAGCTTCTTGCGGGCAGGAAGCTCGTCGTCTACGGACTGACGCTCGGCTTCGTCAACGGCTTCCTGTCGGGCACGTTCGGCATCGGGGCGGCGGCCTTCATCCAGCTCACGCTGCTCTGCGTCTTCGGCGTGCCGCTCCTGCAGTCGATCGGCACATGCATGATGGTCATTTTGCCGATTTCGGCGGCGGGCGGGCTCGGCTACATGATGAACGGACGGCTCGATCTCGACATCTTCGTGCAGACACTCTTCGGTTTGATGATTGGGGCTTTCGTTGGAGCAAAATGCACGCACCTTGCACCACGCCCTTTATTGAAAGCCGCTATCGTTGGAATGCCGACGATCGGCGGTTTGATTATGCTGTTCTTCCGTTGAAATACCGCTGTTTTTCCATCGCGCAGGAAAAATAGCGGCTTTTTATTATTTTCTCCTAAATCATTCTGGACTAGGGAGAAAAGTCGTGGTATAATAGCGTCGGAGGGAAAATAATGGAAGATAGCACAAATTTGCGCGAATGGACGCGCCATGATATAGAAAACTTGGATGAAAATGTCCGCCGTGTGAGCGAGCGCCTGGCGAGCGGCGAGGCGAAGCTGGCAGCGATCGACGAGAAGCTGGCGGAGTTCGATGCGCATTTCGCGGCGCTCGACCGCCGCTTCGCCGAGCTGAACGCACGCTTCGAGGCGTTCAATGCGCGTTACGAGGCGGCGAGCGGGCAGATTTCGGAACTCGAAAAAGAGACGCAGGAAGCGTGCCGCATGACGCAGGAAGTACGTCGCAGCACGGCCTACATCAACGCGCGTCTGGAAGCCCTGGAAATGGCGGCGATGGCGGTAGACCTCGCGCCGCACCGCGAGGTGCTCAAGGTGCTGCAGGTGACGGGCGGCAAGGAAACGATGCATTGAGGAAGGGCTGTGCATGAGCCGGATTTGGTTCGTGCACAGCTTCTCTTTTTGTGTGCGAAGAGAGTCGCCGCATACACGATTCGTATGTGGCAGCCCTGTCTGCGGCTGCATAAGCTGCCAAGAGTTTGGCAGAACGATGCGACAATGAAACTTGCAACCTTCCCATGAAATAATTTCCGTAAAAAAACACTTGCATTTTCCTCCGGCTTTCTGTATAATACATTTTGTTCGCAGGTACGAGCCTGCACAACATACGCTCGGTTAGCTCAGTTGGTTAGAGTATCACATTGACATTGTGGGGGTCACTGGTTCGAATCCAGTACCGAGCACCATTCGCTTATCAAGCAGTCATCTTCGGATGGCTGCTCCTTTGTTATATGGGGAAGTTAAGGATTCACTGATAAATTCGGCCACCCATCTTCACACATCAGCGCTGTCCTCTCTTTCATGAGGAAGCGCTGATAAACGCAGCGCCGATCCGGCGGATCTCAGATGACCTGTGACAGTGAAAAATTCGTCGCTTCGTCAAGAAAATGTTGAATGAAGCAACTTTCTGAGGAGGAATCAACCATGAAGATCGGGAAAAAACTTTGCGCCGCCATTCTCGCCGGCCTCTTGAGCATCGCACCGCTCTCGCCGCACTTTCTCCTTGCGGCGAGAGCCGAGGCGGCGGCGCTCAACCCCGTGATGATCGGCATGTCCGCCATCGGCGGCTTCCTCGCCTACCAAGGCACGCTCAAGGAGATGCTCGCCATCGGCAACAACGTCGACTATCAGATCAGCGGGCTCAAGCAGGACATGGAGGAAAACGGCGAGGACAAGGACGCCCTCGACCGCGAGGTCGTCGACCGCGTGCTCGGCCAGATCACAGAGCACGGCGAATACGCGCTCTCCATCAACTCCCTGCCCTTCCTGTGGCGCGTGACTGCGGGCACGGCCTTCAATGCCGCCTGCTATCCGACCGACTACATCACGGTGAACCGCGGCCTCGTGCGTGCGCTGCACCACGACGAGGACGAGCTTGCCGCTGTCCTCGGCCACGAGATGACGCACGGTCTTCGCCAGCACAGCGCGAAGAACTACGCCAAGGCCGTCGCCGAATCGTATGCGGGAATCGCCATCGGCTCGGCGGCGGACAACCTCGACTGGCAGAAGCTCAATGCCGTCGTCGGCTACGCCATCGCCAAGGACGTGACGCTGCCGAGCGAGCTTGAGGCGGACGAGGGAGGCTTCCACCTCATGACGACGGCGGGCTTCAACCCCGGCGGCGGCGCGGCCGCCATGGCACGCATGGCCTACTACCTGACATACGAAACGCAGGACATCGGCGAGTACCAAGATCCCTTCGAGAATCCCGACGCACCGAACTACAACGATCACCCCGCCATGCACGAGCGCGTCGAGCGCCTCGCCGCCATGATGACGAATTACGGCATGGGGCATGTGACCGTCGAAAACGGCGCGGACGTCCTCATCGACGGCAAAAAGCTCCTCTCGGCCGACTGGGACGCCGACTACAACAACACGACGGAGAACGCCTACCTCATCGCGGGCGGCATCGCCAAGGCGTTCCACGACCACGCCTCCTTTGACGGCTGGCACTTTTCCGCCGCGCCCGGCGCACGCATCGCCTACCTCGACGACAGCCGCGTCTACGAAAAGCTCAAGAAATTCGTCATGCGCAATCATGCGGAAGAGCGCCTCGAAGAACTCGTGCGCAATGCCTATGCGAGCAGCAAGGACAAGGAAATGCGTGAAAAGGTCGCCGCCGAGGAAAAGAAGCGCACGGACGCGTGGCAGAAGATTCGCGAGGATGCGCTCGACGCCAAGGGCGACTACGTCAAGCAGCTGCGCTACAACGCCGACCGCTACAGCGACAACGGCATGGCGAAGGAAGCGCTCTTCCTCATGGAACGCGCCTTTGCCGCGAGAAATCCCGACAACGTCGCCGAAAACTACGCGATTCGCGGCAGAGCCAAAGCCGTCGCCGGCGACTACGAAGCCGCACTCGCCGACTCCGATCATGCCGTCGACCTCGACGCGGCGAACATCTACAACTTCCTCAACCGCGCCGACGTCTATCGCATGATGGGCGAGCGCGAAAAAGCCCTCGCCGACCTCGAAAAATCGCAGGAGATCGACGCGAAGAATCCCTACATCTACAAGATGCGCGGCGAAATTTATAGCGAAATGGGCGAGAAGGAAGCGGCGCTCGCCGCCTACAAGGAATACTGGAAGCAAGCGCCGAATGCGAGCGACATCCCCGACGAGTACATGCAGGAAGTCGATGCCGCAGCCTACGACAAGATCGTCAAGGAGCGCGAGAAGAAGGAACAGGAGAAAAAAGAGAAGGAAGCGGCAAAAAAGGCACATCTGAAAATAAAATGGGCGGAAAGCCTTAATTTTTCCTCGAAAGTTTCGATAAAGAAGGAAAGAAGCGTGCAAGCGCTGTATTCATCGTTTCTTCTCTATCGGAAAGGAGATGTAGAAAATGGGCATATTGGCCGCAGTTCTCGTTATCCTGCTTGCTATCCTCTTCCTCGACGACATGGAATTGACGGCGGTATCGCTCATCATCGCCATTCCTCTCGCCGTGACGTACCAACTGACAGACTCCGCCGTTTTGGCGGCCTTCACGACCTTCGGCATCCTCATGCTCTTGGGGCTGCTCTACCGCTATCGCGCCGCAGCCCTGCAGATGCGCAAATAGCCTGATCTTCTTCCCGAAGCCCTGTCGGACGCTGCATCCGGCAGGGCTTTTCTTTTGCAAGGCAGTTCTTGAAACAGCGTATTCCCAAAGATTAGAAGATTCTTTTTCCGCTTTTCGATTTATTTCGTGCAATTCTGTCGACAATGTGCTATACTATGTTTGCGGC
>ERZ773197.43-NODE-43-length-94480-cov-3.859836_pt1 | contig 94480 bp, 73 predicted proteins | sample MGYA00580999_ERZ773197 | MGnify/ENA primary metagenome ERZ773197 (study PRJEB29015, sample SAMEA2738166) | human oral metagenome | biome: human oral; feature: human-associated habitat; material: saliva | place: China | collected 2185 ...
CCCCCTTTTGCACAAAACAGTATTCACTGGACTGCATAATGAGCCGTGCCAAATTCGGTGGACAGCAATAACTGTAAATATAACTTGTCCTGGTTAAGGGCCAGATCAATTTAACATCCAAGTGCCTGGTTCGCCTCAACATATTTTCATAAAAATATTTTTTCCCATCCAAAGAAACCGCTGCTAAATTGACATTGAGAAGGGCTCTTTCAATCAAATCAAAGTATTCACTGTCAGGACGAACTAAGAACATTCGATATGCCCACATTACAAGACCTACCGATGCACAGGTCTCATTGTAAGCCGTAATATTCGGCAGCTGATATTCATATCCAAAGGCCTGGTGCACCCGCTGATCAGTGAAAAAATCACCGTAGGGCGAACATCCATTGTAAAGTGCTCCTACCCCTCCGGTAAGATACAATTTAGTATCTGCCATATTTCTCCAGACAGCATTTAACGTGGTTAAATACCCCTCATCTCCGGATTCTAAAAAGTAGTCTGCGACTCCAGCATATAAATAGGTTGCCCTTACCGCATGTCCGACAATTTTATTCTGCTGTTTTAAAGGAATCCGATCCTGGTTATCATCTGTTCCATCTTTCACCAAATCACGCAATTCGATTGCCCTTTTTGCCAGATTCAGATATTGCGTTTCCCCCGTTGTTCGATACAATTCAATCAGTCCCATGTAGTGGGACGGGCATACTGCTGTCTGAACATCCTTGTTTTCTTCCGCTTTTTCATACATTTTCCCAAGATATTCAGCAGCTTTCCTGGCAATCTTCAAAAAATTATCCTTACCGGTCAATCGCTTATGCAAGGCTGCCGAGGTCAATAAATGCCCCATATTATACACTTCAAACTCGTTTACATCCTTAAGTCTGGTTCGTGTTCTTCCTTGCCTGTCCTCGATAATCTGTTTGGTTGAAATATATCCATCTGCCTGTTGTGCTGATCCAATCAAAGTAATGTAATCATCTAAAGCAGAAAAACGAGAGGCATCCTGTAAGAGATACGCCGCATAGAGTTCTGCTTCCATCCATTTATAGAAATCTCCATCTCCAAAAACGGTGCCGCAAAAATCTCCGTCAAGTTGTCCGGCGGCAATGCGGAAATTTTCAACAACATGAGAAATATCCTTATTCTCAAACATTGCCTTTAAATTGGGAACCATGTTTCTCGCACAAATATCTACAACTTCTTTCCAAAACCCGCCAGTCCACTTGATGCAAGCAGTATCCAACCCAACCCCGTTCGCGTATGTCGATGCGCTCGTATCTGCCAACATGTAACTTCCTCCACTTTATCCCTTCACAGCTCCTTCTGTCATTCCCTCAATCACCGTCTTATTTAGAATTAAATATATCAGCAGCATGGGAAGCACACTGATCGAGATAGACGCAAAAATAGAACCCCAATCCTTTGTTCCGAACTCATTCTGAAAATACAAGAGTCCTGTCTGAATCGTTTTCAGTCTGCTGTCGCTGATAAAAGTCATTGAAAACAAAAGGTCATTCCATTTATAGAAGAATTGCAAGACCAAAACAGTGACAACAGCGTTTTTACTGAGTGGCACAACGACTTGACGTACCATGGAGAATATTCCGCATCCATCTATAATACTGGCTTCTAAAACCTCGTTTGGAATTGATCGCATATAGCCCTGCACTAAAAAAATAGAGAGAGATAATCCAAAGGCAATATAAGTCAACACCAGGCAAAATTGTGTATTCAGGATTCCTGCCTTAGAGTACATTTGAAACAAGGGCAGCAGAGCCGTTGACACCGGAACCATGAGTCCCAGCAAAAAGAAGGATTGAAAAAAACGCCTGAGTTTCCAGCGCATCTTCGTGAGCGCAAATCCCACACACATACTAAGAAGTACGATAAAGGCAAGGGCTGACAGCGTATAAATCAAGCTGTTCCTGAAATAGCGCCCCATATGTCCCTGATTCCAGGCTTTCAAATAGTTCCCCAGATAGATTGCATCAGGCAGCGAAAAAGAAGGTTTCGCCACAAATTCTGCATTCTGCTTAAAAGAGCAGGTGATTAACCAAAAGATCGGATAGGCATCTATCAAGACAATAATTGCAAGCAGGCCCTTTTTCAGAAATGCCCACATCCCCTTTAAATTAGCTCGTTTCATGCTAGGCCTCCTGTATATCAAACCTGCGTATCACTGAGGTTCCCACAATACAGATTAGAAACACCACAATCGCAATTGCACTGCCATATCCATAATTGTTATATTCAAAGGCTACTCGATAGAGATACATTGACAGTGAGGTCGTCGAAAATCCTGGTCCCCCACCGGTTAATGTCATGGATGACTCAAACATCTTAACCGTACCCGCAAAACTAAAAACCAGGCAAGTAATGGTTACCGGACGAAGGAGCGGAAACAAAACATGCCAAAACATCTTCCAGGAACCAGCGCCATCAATCTTAGACGCCTCAATGACATCGTTAGAAATCCCCATCAATCCGCCATAAAAAATCACCGCATAGAAACCAACAGAGACCCAAATATCCATGACAGCCAAAGAAGGCAACGCCGTCGATGCATCTCCAATCCATGGACGGATCCATTCTGCTTTTCCTAATGCCTCCAGCAGAGAATTTAAAAGTCCATAACTTGGCTGTATTTCATATATTTTCCGGAACAGCTGGCCCACAGCGACCGTAGGAAGAATCACAGGGAAGAAAGTGATCGTACGAATCAAATGTTTCCCTCGGCTCAGCCAGAAACGGTACATCAAGGCCAGAAGAAGACCTAGTACAACCTGTCCCACCATGGTCATTAAAATATATTTAAGTGTTACTGCAAGTGATTCCTTAAATTTAGAATCTGAAAGTAAATTCACATAATTTTTTAGTCCCACAAATTTCCAATCCAGTCCTGGTGTTCCCTGAAAAAAGGAGTAGTAACAGGAAAGAAGCAAGGGAATGATTACAATGATGAAATAGACGAGAAATGCCGGTAGCACGAATACAATCAATGCTTTTTTATTTGTCAAGACCTTATTCATTTCAGATACCCTTCAAAAACAGGGATCTATCGGATAAACCCTCCTTCGATAGATCCCGGTTTTCTATATGCCAACAATCGTCAATGGCTTAAATCATAGGCTTCCTGGATCGATTTGCAGTAAGTCTCCCCATTCATTTCTCCATTTAATACGGATTGAACATTATTCTGGGCCGTTGATTTCGTCTGATCGTCCATATATGCTTCCCACCAGGCTGTAGAGTTCTTTTCATTATTTACCTTTTCAATAACAAGCTTGGTTACGGAATTTAACTTATCGCTGTTGGCCGTATAATTAAACCCGGTCAGTGTCTGGAAATTAGACATCGCATAATCACCTACATGGGTAGTAAAATATTTTAGCCATTTTGCAGTGTTTTCATTGTATTTCTTCTTGGAAAGGCAGAGAACATTTCCACAGTTTGTCGGCAGCTCATCAGCAGAGCTAATCGCCTCATCTACAACCGGAACTCCAAAGAATCCTATATTGTCCGCTCCGCTCGGATTCTTTGTCTCATCTGCGACAGAGGATGTGATCCAGGAGCCATCATATACCATGGCTGCCTGCCCGTTGAGCATCATCCCTTCTGCAGTTGTATTGTCCACTGTTGAAGCGCCCTGCCCAAAGTATCCCTTCTTAGACATCTCGAAAAGCATCTGTGCCGCCTTGACATATCCCTCATCGGTAAACTTCTTTTTCCCTGTGGAGGCATCTTTCACAGCATCCCTTCCCATACTCCGATAGGCATAGGCGTTAATCAAACGACTGGCCGGCCATTTGTCTGCGCCGCCTGTTGTAAGTGGCTGAATTCCTTTCCCCTTAAGAGTCTCGCACAAGGCTAAAAACTCATCCCAGGTCTTTGGTTCTGACACCCCGGCTTTGGAAAAAACGGACTTATTATACCAAAATCCCTCGATATTCATTCCGAAGGGAAGATCATACAGATCCTTTGTATCAGATAAAGATGTCAATGAGCTCTTTGCACCGTCCATTATGGTATCCGCTTCTCCCAGCTTTTGGAGAGCCTCCGAAATATTGACGACTTTCTCCGACTTAATCAGAGTCTGCAATGGTTTTCCGGCAGAATACGCAAAAAGATCCGGTAAATCATCCGATGCAACTAAAGCGGAAATTTTCGTACTGAGATCCGAGGACGCAACATACTCATACTCATAAGTAAACTCTGGGTCTTCTTTCTTGTAATCCTCGCATATCCCTTTGATTATTTTGCCCTGTGTACTATCTTCATTCCAAATAGACAAAATCTTGAACGTCTGTTTCTTCTCTGCTGAACCGGATTTCTTATCATCCCCGGCCGAGTTGCCACCACACCCCGCAAAGACACTCGCAACCATCGCTGTCGCCAGAATACCGGCAATAATTTTTCTTCCCCTTTTTCTCATATGCTTTTCCCTTTCTCAACATAGAACTTTAAAGTTGCTTTATATAGAAAATTGTATTGATTTCGAGACAGAGTATAAGAGTCAAAATTTTTTTAAAATGTCAGCATTTTTTTCGATATTCCTGTGGCGTCATTTCCGTAGCTTTTTTAAAGATATTTGTAAAATAGCGGTAATTGAAATAGCCCACTCGCTCAGCTACCTCATGAACTTTCATTCCCTGCCCCAGGAGAATTTTTGCCTGTTCAATCCTGACTTTTGTTAAGTAATGTACGAAAGTCATCCCCACATTATTTTTAAAGAGAATACTCAGATACGCCGGAGAAAGCCCTGCCATATCTGCCAAATCGGTCAGACTGATATCCTGCTGATAATTTTCGTTAATATAGGTCAACACCTTAAAAATAATTCTCCGATACTCTCCATTAGAATGCACATAAATCTTTTGAAACAGCATCTCAATATATGTAGTTACATACTTCTCCACATCTTCAAAGCTCTCTAATGCTTCTACATTCGCATAAAGCGGAACATGAAAGTCCTGTTTGTATGCTTTATAGTACTCACAGTATGTCCCTACCAATTCAATAATTAACTCAAATACCTGTTTCTTGAAAAATACCAGCTCGTCCTTCCTGTCTCGCAATCCTGCCAATAAAATCGTCAAATGATTTCTCCAGCCCTCGATGTGTCCTTCGCGGATTTGGTCAATCAAAGCATCTTTCTCTATTTCTATCTGCAGTTCACTTTGCCTTTGTTCCTGAATGTTTCTCATCTCGTCTACCCGTCGGGTTTCTTCTAAAATCAACTCTAATTTTGTGAAAACCCGATCAAGTTTCTCAATCGTAATAGGCTTTTCAATATAGTCCACGACGCCAAGCTCAATTCCCTTCTTAGCATATTCAAACTCGCGATATCCACTGATCAAAACAAACAGTGTCTCCGGCAACTCTTTTCGAACCTTCTCAACCACTTGCAGACCATCTAACCCCGGCATACGAATATCGATCAAAACTGCCTGTGGCTTCTCCTTTTCGATCAGGCGCAGAGCTGTATTACCATCCGTCCCCGACGCAACCAGCTCCCATGATGATTCCATCTTTCGAAGCATAATTTCTACTGCATGAACCACCAAATACTCATCATCAAAAAGTGCTAACCGATGTATCATACTCCCTCCATACGGGAACTCTAATCTTAACTCTGGTTCCCTCATTCCGTTTGGAACGAATCTCTATGCTCCCCTCATCCCCATAAAACAATTGCATTCTTTCTTTTACATTCGTAATTGCGAATCCTTTTCTCATTTCTTGTATATTTTCCACCCCTACACCATCATCTTGTATTTCCAAAAAAAGATATCTTCCCTGTTGCTCTCCATGAAGCCAAATGTTTCCTCCGCCAATCTTAGGCTCTATCCCATGAGTCACTGCGTTTTCTACAAAAGGCTCCAAAATCAACTTTAGAATCCTGTACTTTTCCCATCCTTCTGGCAAATTCATTTCCTGATGAAATGTAAATCGATCTCCAAACCGCATATTTTGAATAATCATATATGCATGAATATGACGGAGTTCATCTTCAACAGAAATCATTTTCTCCCCGCGATTCAGGGTCATCCGAAAAACATCCGCCAATGCTTCTACCACCTTTGCAATACTCTCTACTCCTTCAATTTCTGCCAGACAATAAAGTGCATCCAATGTGTTATACAAAAAATGGGGGTTGATCTGTTCCTGCAAAATTCGCAGCTGGTTTTCTCTCGATCTCACCTCTCCCTTCAATAGCTTCTGTTGCAGCAAAACATTATTATTGATTAAATCCTTATATTTCTGTCCCAAAATCCCAATTTCACTTTGGTCAAACTCCGCCGTAACCGGAACCACTTCTTCTCCGACAGATTCCATCAATCTCTCAAGCCGTGCAATCGGCCGGTTGATCCCCTCTGCAATCCACCTGGATAAAAATGCTGATCCCAGTCCCAGGCCCAGGAGCATAAAAATAATCAGAGAAGCCACGAGATTTCCCTGCCGTGTCAGATCCTCTTTGCGAATCTGACTGATATATGTCCAACCCGAAATGTCGCTTTGATACTGGCAGGAAATATAGTCCTTATGTTTCTTTGGTTCTTCATAGACATCCAGGGCCTCCGCCTCTTCGTCTTCTCTCCCGCTGTAATAAATCAGAGGATGGTCAAGTTTTTGGTCCAGAACCATCGTGCGATTGTTCGTCCCGAAACGTATATTATTGGAAAGACCCGTCTCAAAGAGTGACTTGGATAAAACCGCCACTAAATACCCCTGTGACTGAAAATCCTCCGGACGATTCATACTCTTTACAATGCTTATATTTTGCTGATCCCCGGTAATAATATTGTTCCCATATGTTGTCTCATAGCCGTTTTTTCTCAGGGCATCTTGTGCCCAGACCATAGAATCAGGTTCTTGTGCCTCCTCATACAAAGAATGATATTTGTCCAAATTGGCCAGTTTTGAGTGAATTTGGATTCGACCGTCTCTGGAAATCACGATAATTTCCTGTACATAGTTGTATCGCAAAGCTATCTTGGCTAATCGATCTTCAACCACTCCACTTTCAGCGGCGCCAAAATAACTTTTATTCCTTCCTTCTGATGGCCGAATTGCCTGCATGAACGAAGGATCTGTCAAAAGCAGACGCATGTCGGAAATGACATGCTGGATTTCTCCTGAAATTTCAGCATCATTAGACTTGAGATTGTACGAGAAATCACTGTAATAATTCGCATATATATTTTGGTTATAGGCAACAAATAAAACGCTCGCAAAAATAAGTAATGCGCATATCGAAATTAAAAGAATCGCAATTTGTATTTGTCTTTTTATAGATAACTTTATTTTCTTCATCCAGTAATGCCCAATATGTGCCTGCACTCCTGAATTCCCATAATGTCCATCCCCTGGTTGCGGATGATCTTTGCCACTTTTGCAACCAGTGGAGCATTGGAATTCACCCTCGTATCTGGCGTTAAATAATCGGAGTCTTCAAACCCTATACGTATCCCTCCTGCTCCTAATTTCAGAGCTTTCTCCAGCAACTTCCAATCTTTCCGATAAGCCTGTGTAAAATTCCAGATGAACTCTCCCTCTTTGAAATTGTCATACATTCCCTGAATCAAGTGGTTCAATCCCGCCTCTGTTGCAGGCATTTCTCCCGGATGGCCGACTACCAAAGACACCAGCATCGGCTTAGGCATACCGTAACAGTCACTTAATCTTCTTAACGTTGCAGCCATCCCCACTTCAAATAACTCCGTGTCCGGAATCTTTCGATTCTTTCGAATCTCCTGCAGGCAGTACCTCACATCCGCTGGCGAATTCTGATATACGGCTTCTCCCAAATTCACTGACCCGATATTTAAACTATTCATATCGACCCATCCAGGACGACAGGGTGCGACTCTCTGTTTAATCGTCAGATCAGAAACGCCTCCTGTCGAAATCTCGATAATAATGTCACAGCGTTTTTTTATTTCCCTGACAGTCGTTTCCAAAACCGACAAATCATCTGTAAGCCTTCCCCGTATGTCTCTCACGTGCAAATGTACGATCGCGGCGCCTTCTAAATAAGAAGCATATACGTCTTCAGCAATCGCCAATGGATTGATATCATGTTCCTTTGCAGAAACCGGCGCAACACAAATCATTATTTTTCTCATGAAATAATCCCCTTGTTTTTCAGCGCCTCTTTCATCGCAATTGCTCCATAATATGGGCTTCCCAGAAAGGGAAGATGATAGCGCTTACTCAAGTCTCCTGCCGCGTATGCCATACTGCCCTGAGCAAGAATAAATACATCTACTGGTTTATCTACCTTATCTACTGCATCTGATAATCTTTTCCGAAAAGCGACCTGGTCTAATCCGAAGGCTCCTTCCACCAATATGTTCACAATCTGCACGCGACGCCCCATTTCCCTTGCCAGACGTTCTACTGTACGCTGCGTCGGATCCATTGTTGTAGGCAGGGTTCCCATGATCCCGATTCGCTCTCCGCGTTTGATCGCCTCTCTGCACATAAGTTCATCAATTCGTACAATCGGTACTCCAAGGTAACTTGCAAGACCACAGCATGCATCTGCCACTTCACCAACACTGGAACAAGCATTCAGGATAGCGTCACAATCAGCACCGATTGCTTTCAGATACATTTCCACTAATCTTTTTGCGGCTTGTCTGGTAACATATCCTTCTGAATTAATTTCTTTTATGATACTGGGATCCTTCTGCACATATAACTCCACTGCTTCTCCCAGTCTGTTCTTCAGTTCCCTCTCCACATCTTCTTCTAACTCGCTTGTTGTCCCTGTATAAACAATTCCGACCTTCATTTCTACTCCTTATCACCCATCAGCCTTGATGCCACTTCATAAAGCGTTTCTCTATCGCCTACGTTGCCAGGGAAAATTACATAGGGTATCCCCGGGAACTTACTTTCCATATCTGTTTTCCAAACAGGTACCCCGGCTGCCACCTGCCCTAAAACCATTGCCTGCTTTACCCTCAGTGCCTTTGTTCCGATATCAGAAGAGGTAATCCCCCCCTTTGCCAATACAAAAGCTGGTTTGACTTTTAATTCTCCAACACACCTCTGCAGTGCATTTGATATTTCCACGCTTCTCCTCAAGGCTGTCTCCGGACTGTCCTCTGTCAATTTAAGGAGCTTTCGCCTGGTTGAAATACATACTGTTTTCCCTTGAGAAATAAATTGTTCCGCCTGTATGATCACACGATCCACTTCGCTCGCTAATTCATCCGGAACCAGCACTAAATCCGAATTGAGTTCAACAAAGACAATCTTGGAATTGCTCTGTAAAACTCTTAATTGTTCTGTTGTCTTCGACGTATGACTTCCAACGACAATGAGCCCTCCTTCTTTTCCGTCCTTTTCTATCATTTCGTCTCTTGTTAGCAGTGGAATCGACTGTACATTTCCCATTGCCTTGATGAAAGATGCAGCGCAGCGTATGACAAAATGCCTTCCCTTTTTCAATGAACGATACAGGGCCACTGCAAATACCTTTACATCATAATCATCTGTCGCATTTATAATAAATTTCTTGAAATATCCCGTTCCGCATAGCCGATCCGTGATCGTATCAATCTTAATATTTCTTAATTCTTCTAAAGTGATGCTGTCCACTCTTTCCGCCGAATATTCTCCCTGAGATTTTTCTTCGATATATTCCTTCAAATTACTGCTTTGAAAACCGAATGTCTCATCTTTGGCAAATTCTGTTTCCCCTACCGGCACTAATTCATAACCACAGCGAACATAATGCACATCATCCGCTGTCAGTCGACCGCCTTCTCCGAAAAAAGGGCAGAGTATTTCGCCATCCATCGACAGACCTCTTTTTTCTTCAAACACTTTCCGAAGAATATCTGTTTCCAGAGGATAATGACCTCGCAAGGTGGAGTCTCCCCTGGATATGATGCAGTAATCCCTCTTGTACTCATTCGCTAAAAAATCGATCCTTTGAGCAATCGTCCTGTGAACTTCACTGGTTTCCTCAGCGCTCATTGCTCTGGAATTTGTCAAGATAAAAAATACCGTGTTATCTTCTTCAAAGCCTTGTCGAATTGATTCCAAGTCCCAGCTTGTATATACATGAATACCATGTACTGCCTGCACTCCGGTCGGATCATCATCTAAGACGATTATTTTCCCCTGATATGACCTGACCTCTTCTTCAAGCAGCCTGTCTACTCCAACTTTCTCCTCCTCTGAATATTTTTTCAAAGTATGCTCTATTTTTTCTGTTTTCTTCATTCCGCCCCTCTTTTTGATAAATTTAAACGTCCTATGTTTAAATTCCTCTTAATCTATTTGACAGCAGCTGGCCAGAGATTTTTATCAATCAAAACCAGTCCAGCCGCCATCAAAAGTAAGTCAAGTTCATCCATCAGAACAGCTGCGTCATCTTTTCCCCCACATAAGGAGTGGATCTCTTTAACTTGCCATTCACATAAAAAGAAATTTCTCTTCCCACAATGCCCCCGAAAATCCGATTGACGGCGCCTTCAATGGTCAATGCTCTGTCTCCTTCATCCCAGCACATAAGAATCTGATTGTATTCTCCTTTTTCATAGGCATAACTCTCTCCATCATCTTCATACCAGATAAATGAACCATCTTCCCCTGTATACAGATGAATCTCAAGCGGTGTATCTACAAGCTCCGATGCGTACTGAAGCCGATGCTCCATGGGGAGAATGCTTCCCGCTCTGACAAAAAGCGGAATATGGTCCAAACTGACTTCCACGCTTATGTTCTGTCCTCCCTCATAGCGATATCCGGTATAAAAATCGTACCAGGAGCTGCCGGACGGCAGATAACATGGCCATGTCTTCTCTGATCGGATCCTTTTCCCTTCGGGCGCCGCATACATCGCTTCTGTGATCGGGCATACTAACAGCGAATGGCCAAACATAAATTCCGTATCGCAGGCGGCCGCCTTCCTATCCTTTGGAAACTCTATAAGAAGGCTGTTCATCATATTCTCATCCTGCTGCACCACTGCCCCTGCCAGAGAATAGATATAAGGCATCAGCCGATAGCGAAGAGCTATCGACTTTGCGATTGCCTCATAGGCCGGATCTCCCCGGTCCCCAAATTGCCAGATCTCCCTTGGTGTATCTGTGCCATGGGATCGAAACATCGGAAGAAAGGCTCCCATCTGCAGCCAGCGCACATAGAGCTCGCGGTAGGCCGGATCACGCACACCCTCCTCGAAGTCTCCGCGCCAAAACCACTTCATGGAGGGATCTGTTTCGCAATCACATCCTCTGTGAGAAAAATTTCTGTAAACAGTGAAAAACCCGCCTATATCAAGCGTCCAATAGGGCATCCCGGAGAGACTCATATTGATTCCCTCCACGATCTGTTTTCTTAAAGTATCCCATGTGGCCGAAATATCCCCCGACCAAAGCACCGTTCCGTACTTTTGACTTCCCGCGATGCCTGATCTTGTCAAGTTTAAAACTCTCTCCTTTGGATGTTCTCTCCTTTGATTTTCATAGATTCCCTGCGCATGGACTCTTGCATACAGATTCGCGCGCTCAGCTCCCAGAAACTTGCAGTGCTCTCTTCCCACAAGAAGAAATCTCTCCCAGGGTTCCCTCATATGCTCTCCATTCCAGTCGGGTCCTGAAAAGGGTTCAGTGGAATCGCACCACCAGGAATCAAAGCCCTGATGCAATACCTTCTCGCATTGCGCCCAATAGATTTCTCTCGCCTCCCGGTCGAAGGCATCGTACGTTGCCAAATCGCCAAGCAGATGACCAGAAATCTCCATTTCCCTGTAGTCCTGCGTATCACAATTCATATTTGGCCAAATAGACACCATGGTATGCACATGCATATCTGCCATTTCCTGTTTCAATTCCAAAAGATTTGGATAGCGCTGTGTGTCTATCTCTGTCTTACATCCCCAAGCATTCCCCTTCCAGGTCTTCCAGTCCTGTACCAGCAGATCCAGACCAACTCCCCGCTCGCGGTACTCTGCCGCGACATCGATCAATTCCTGTTGCCTTTGATAGCGCTCTTTTGACTGAACATATCCAAAAGCGTATTTTGGCAGCATCGTCGCCTTTCCTGTCAGAATGCGAAAGCCTTTGAGAATTGATTTCAAATCTCCGAATACTACATAGTAGTCCAGCTGTTTTACCGCATCTAAATATACCCAGGAACCTCTTGCATCGTCGTGAAATGTCATGAGGCATCCTGCGTCAAAGAGGATTCCGTATCCCTTCGTAGAGAGGAAAAAGGGAATCGGGCTTCTCATATTATGCTGGTACAAATACTGATTTGTTCCGCGGTAATTGTAGATCCCCTCCTCCGCCTGACCCAGTCCATGAATTGCCTCCTCCGCCTGAAAATGAAATAAGAGCTTCGCGTGATAGGCTGTGTGATCCTTCACCGGTTTGAGATTTTCTACAAAATTTCGATCTCCATCCACCGTTTTGACCCGACGAATCACCGGCTTTTCGCCTCCTGTCGTATACTTCATAAGGTCAAATGGCGTAAGTTCTTTCCCCGCCTCCTCTAACAGGCATTTTCCGGTGCTCTTTTGAATCCATCGGCATGCGCCTCTGATCGGATCCACTTCTACAGCGATCTTGGAATCAGAGAGCAGAACACGCCCATTTTCCTCCTGCAAATCCAGGCCTTGGTTTTCTCTTAACTGAATCTCTAATGGCGATTCGTCCTTAATGGATGCCTGCCTCGTGCAAACGCAGCGATATATACCTTCTGCCAGCCTGGACACAGATACCATTCCCTCAATTGTTGGCACCCTTCTCATTCCTTCGCCCATATTTCCCCTTTGTTATTAAATATTTTTACGCTGACTCCTTACAAATCCTGATCTTTTCCCCCGCAAACATCTCCACTTTCAGATGATCTCCAGTCCGCACCTCCTCTTTACCTGTCTGAACATGGTATATTCGAAGAGGACTACCTGGCCAGGGATTCTCCAGCACAAGCGCATGCCCTTTATGACTTGTTACCAGTACTTCCTCTACCTCTCCCTGGACCAGTTCCGCACTCACTTGAAATGCGCCACAGGCCCAGAAATTCTGAAAGGCTGCTTTCGGATGCTGTTTTCTCGGCCAAACCGGAAAAATTCTGACAATCCCCTCCTGGCTTTGCAGCATCATTTCCTGAAGCGTGTTTGGTACCGTACTTAAATTCTCAATGCCATGCGGATTGCGGTTGATAAAACCATTCGGCAGACCTCTGTGAAGGATCCGTTCCCGCAGCTCCTGCCAAATCACCTCCGCATCATAACCAACTCTCACCGCTGCAGGGAAAAACAGGCAGCTTAGATTCATCGCATTCCAGGCCCCTGATTTTCTGTAATGCGCGTCCTCTTCGCCCCGCTCGTTGTCCAGATCATCCGCACCGGTATCATGCTCTCCCCTGTACTCTGCCAAATTGTTTTCAATCAACGCATGCAGGTGGATCGTATTCCTGGCCGTCTCTAAAAGCTTTGACTCAGAGCCAAGTCCGATTGCCCCACCAGGATATATCTGCATGATATTTCCGGGAAAATGGTAGGACCATTTCCCCCCTGTCCCCTCGTTATAAAACACCTTTTTATGCATCCATTTCTCAGGGACCAATTGATGCAACGGGACATCTGCCTCTGCCCAAAGAGTGGGATTATTGGCGATTTCCGCCAGCGTACCTGTCGGGTAGGGCGCCAGATTGCGGGCTATCTCTCTCCATTTTTCTCTTCTCTTTACGTCCAGGCCAATATCTTCACTGATTTTGACAATCGCCTCAAAAAACACCTTCAAGTATCCCAGCGTATTCGAAGGATTCCAGGACTCGCCATTCTCCCTGACATCCGCTTCCAGGCGCTCATGCATACTGTCATCACGAATCTGCCAGGATCCATCCTTCCAAACCAGATCATTCTCCCAGAAATCCGCCAGACTTTGCAGGAAGGGATAGATATGCCTGGCATAACTCCTGTCTTCTGTCAATGCGTAACGCATGAGCATATTTGTAGCCCCATGCACACCCTGTGACTTCATGTGGAGCAAGAGGGCCTCACTTACCATTTCCTTTGGTCCCATGCCCAATGGAAGATAGACCCCGTCATGACCAGCAATCCTGTGTCCCATCTCTCTGCCAATATCCATCATTGCAAGATAGGGCGCGTCATGCGGATCCGCCTGTTCAAAATGTCCTGACACAAGAAGCCCCAAATAAGAGGATTGGTGATTGTAATTTATCTTATAATTTGCATTCCATGCCGGTCTGTCAAAGGTCGCAATCCCCAAAATATTCGGCGGGTACTTGATGTCCCTGCTGAGACTTCCCATGACATATTGTGAGAGATAATACCGTGACTCCAGAATCGGATCATCCAGCATCAGGCCGGAGATATTCCAGTAATTTTCCCACCAGGCATAGTGTTGCTCCAGCAGCTCATGGATTTCATGCTCAGAGATCCATTCCGCTCTGGACCTTGCCATCTCCATAGGTCTTGACACCTTATCCCAGGACCGCAGGGCAAATACATAGTAAGCACTTTCCCGCGGGTGCAAGATCAGAGTCTCCCGGCTCTGATCTATCCCCTGCGGATCTGAATGCCCGATAAATCTTCCTCCAAAACCCGCCTTGACCGGCACATCCACCTGGTCGGCATATTCCCGATACCCAAAGAGGACTCCATCTTTCGACTGCTTAACCTGCACGGGCTGTCCGCTCACAAGCCCCAGCACCGTACCCTTCAGATCGTCACGCGTCCCTGCAAGTACGGAGAGATCCACTCCCTTATCGCAACCACATCCCCTTTCATCCGGGAAACGAAATTCCACCCCCAACTTCAGGTCTGCCTTCATATGCGAAGTGAAAGAAAGAATCAATACATTCTCTGTGGCGGCCACCAGGCTTTTGATTTCAAGGCTCTCGTTCGATCCCTTTGTATAGGTAACTGTCGTCTCGGCTCTTGCAAAGCTCTGTTTGGCATGATAAGAGGCGCCTTTCAGTTCCGGTATTGAAAATACTAGGCGTCCTACCGGCCTCGGACCGCCTGTAGATACGGCAGGATCTACCTTTGCTGTCGAGTTATCATGAAAAAATTCCCAGTTCGGATTACTCCCCATCTGCCAAAAATCGTTTGTTGTAACCCAAAATTGAGGATATTCTGCGGGGCCCGCAAAGGCCGCCAGCATGTCCCCGTTTCCCAGCATCGGAGCATCTGTTTTGGTGCCTGAAAACTGCCAGATTCTCCATCTTCCATTACCGGAAACATCTACATCCCCGTCCGGGACAGCATGCGGCGGTTCCGCAAATTCAGCCCGGAATTTTTTTACGCGCTCATATGGATTCCACATGTCCCCTCTTAACCTTTCACTGCTCCAACGGTTGTCCCTTCCAGTAAATATCTCTGGCCAATGAAATATACCGCCACAACAGGAATCAGTGTCAGCACAATATCTGCGAAAACATAATTCCAGTAGCTTTGGTTTTTCCCGAAAAATTGATAGACAGCCATTGTCATCGGGAACAGCTTGCTCTTACTTGACAGATAAAGCGGTGTCAAAAAATCATTCCAAACGCCCATAAACTGAAGAATAAAGCAGGTGACCAGAGTCGGTTTCATCATCGGCACATCCACCCTGAAGAACATCTGCAAGGGCTTTGCGCCGTCGATCTGTGCCGCCTCATCGATCTCCTTCGGTACGGACTCCACAAAGCTATAAATCGTAAATACGCAGAATGGGATCATCGAACTGATAAAGACAAGAATAATCCCGAGTCTTGTATTCGTCAGATGAAGCCACTGAAATACACGGACAAGCGTCACATAATTCACCGGAAAAAATAAACCGATGACGAAGAAAAAATACAATCCCCTGTTGTTCCTTGTCCGGTTGCGGCTCAATACAAAGGCAGCCATGGCGCTGATGATAACTCCGACTCCCGTCGCCACCAGGGCGTATAACATACTGTTCACAAAGCCGCGCATCAGGCCGGCTTTTTTGATGACATCGATGTAATTAGAAAACATCCATGTACTCGGAAGCTTCAGATTCATCCTGGCAGCTTCCGCCTTTGTTTTCAGCGAATTTATCAGCACCAGATACAAGGGGAGAAGCACCAGGGCCGAGAGGAAAATACAAAGCAAATGTCCGGCAACTAACTTTATTTTTCTTTTCATTCTTATCACTCATTCACATTTTTACGTCCCATCACCTGTACAATGAGGACGCCAACCGCCGCAGTAACCGCCAGAAGAACCGTGTTCATCGCTGTTGACATACCGTACTGCCCGCTGCCATACAGCTGGAAGATATAGGTTGTGATCACTTCTGTCTTATGGCCCGGCCCGCCATTCGTCAGAACATATATAATGTCAAACACCTTAAGCCCATACGTGATCCCAAATACCAGATTAATCATGATCGGACCCCGCATCATAGGTAAGGTGACGTATCGAACCTTATACCAGAATCCCGCGCCATCAATTTCTGCCGCCTCATAATACGACCTGTCAATCGTATTTAGTCCCGCCAGAAAAATAGTCATGATATATCCGATGCCCCGCCATGCGTCCACGCTGAAAATTGATTTCCAGACAACATTTGTGTCAGAGAGCCATTTTTGTTTCAGGAAACCCAGTCCCAGGGCAGATAAGGCATTATTCAGCAGTCCATTATTGTAAGCGAGAACGGATGAAAAAATAATGCCGATAATGACAAAGGGCATAATGGACGGCAGATAAAAAATCGTCCGGTAAAATTTTTTCCCTTTTAATCCCGAATGCAGCAAAATCGCGAGGAAAAAGGCCGGTATCATCTTCACAATATTGGATACAAGCGTAAAGCGAATGGTATTTCCAATTCCCTCCATATAATTTTGATTGGATTGAAACAGGTCAATATAATTTTGCAGCCCCACAAAATGCAGGCCGCTTTTGGCTGTCATGCGCCCCCAGTCTGTAAAGGAATAGAATACGCCCAGGATACTTGGAAACAAGAAGAACACCACGTACAAGAGCAGGGGCAGAAGTACAAACCATTTGGGATAGATCCGATTTTTATTCATAGATGCAACACCTCAAAAGGCACCGCCCAAAGAAGACCTCATAGGCTCTCCTCGGCGATGCCTTCTCACTAAAGCTGACTAAATTGATATGCGCTTTCACAGAAAACTGATGATGTCACTGCCAATCCGGATCCTTGGCTGTTTTTGCCGCTTCTGCGCGATTTTTGTCCATATTTTTCAGGACATCCTCTACCTTGATTGAGTTCTGGCAGTATGCAATCATATCAGCGCCGAATTTCATCCAGCAGTCATTGGTATATTTTGTTCCTGTCTGCAATACGGGAACGCTCTTTTTGTCCGGGCTTACCGTTTTCAGAAAAGCTGTTTCTTCCGGCAGCCAGTGCTGATTGATATCGACGTTTACATCAAGATTTGTAAACTGTGGAGACTTGTCCAGAATTTCCTGTAAGCTCTCCGGCGTACAGATAAACTGGAAAAAGGCCTTTACCAATTCCTCATGGGAGGTCTTCTTGTTTCCGAACATGGTCGGGCCTGCTGGATTGGTCGGGTACCAGGTATTGTCTCCCAGCGGAATACAGAACATTCCAAACTCATCCTTCGTTCCGGTTTCCTCTTTGATCTGACGGATAAATCCGGCATTTGACATGGCCATCGCCGTCTTTCGATCGCCAAACTCATTGCTCAGATTCGTTGAATCGGTTCCGATCCAGTCCTCTCCAAAATATCCCTGATCAGATAACTCCTTAAACTGCTGAAGAACCTCCTGCATTTTCTTGTTATCCGCAAACTTGCTTTTATTGTGGTTCAACTCATCGTATAGGTTGGGATTACTTTCTGTATAAACGCCGCCGATCTGGAAAAATGCCAGTGGATGTTGCCAGCCGTCTGCACCGGGCATAAACCAGGGGATGCTCACTCCAGAATCCTTAATGATTTTTAAATCCTTTTTCAACTCGTCATAACTGGTTGGAACCTGCTTGATTCCCAGTTCATCAAACATGGTTTTGTTGTATACCAGGACGTATTCCGGTGAATTGTGCCAGATTTGTTGTCCGTACAGTTTTCCGTCGCTCATGCAGGAGGCCTGACGGGATTTCGGGATCACGTCCTGCCAGTCAGCTCCGGTAAAATCAATACAATACTCTGCCGGGTTGCCGATGTTAGACTCAATTGCCCCGGATGGATTCGACTGGATCCAGAAGATATCCGGACAAGTTCCATTGGCAAGGTCTGACTGTAATATATCTGAATATTGATCTGCCGGGATCGTCTGCAAATCGACGGTTACTCCATAGGTATTTTCAAATCTCTCGATCGTGGCATCATAGCGATTATCCATCCATCCCGCGGACACCAGAATACTGAGTTCCTGCCCTTTAAACTGACCCTTGTTTTCGACTGCCTTAACTACCACTCCTCCATTCGATGATGTCTCGGTGGCCGATTTCTTCTCATCCCCGGTATCCGCAGTTTTCTTGCTTCCGGAGTTCCCACAAGCCGCCAACGCAGACATCATCATGATCCCGCACAGCAATAAAGAGACTGTTTTTTTCCTCATGTTTTCCTCCCTTATACTTATCCCCTGTTATATCCCTTGCGCCAGGGACATCTGTTGTATCCTTATATTACCGATCAATCCTCTGTAATCCCATGGACTTTTCTCATCTGTCCTTGGACTTTTTGCGCGTTTTTCTCAAAACATATAGTATGATATGCCTATTATCTGCTTTAATTTAATTATCAGCTGCTTCACCATGGTATTTTAACGATATCCATACTGTATTTTGAAGATAGTTATAGACATTCTGATGAAAAGGTTCCACTATGTATCATCTACCTGCACACCAATTGAAAAAGGGACCCCAGAAGCTGCAGAAAAAGCTCTTCTCGTACTTTCTCTTTGTCCCCACAATTGTCCTTGTCGTATTTACTGTCTTCTTCTATCTGTACACTTCAGGGATTCTGATCAGCCGTGAACAGAGCACACTAAAAACTCTTGTCGACACAACACAAAGTCAGGTCGACGCCAGACTCAAAGACCTTAATTCTGTCTCCTCCAATATCAATTACTACAACAGGAAGACCGCCTTTCTCCCCGAACAGTTGACTGAGGATCTGAATACACCCTCCGGCAAGAATATTGTCAACCAATTACAGACCTTAAATGGCCTGGACGTCAAGGCGGATCAGATTAACCTCTATGACAAATCCGGAAATTGCATCGAGGTCGGTATGATCACCAAAAACATCGCCTGCGACCCGCAGATGCTTCCGCCGGGTCCCGTAGGCGATTCTTCCTATAACTCCTGGTCCATCAGTTACCCCTATCAGACACAAAAATACTCTTCGGGAACAAAGTATGGAGAATGGTATGTTTCTTTAACCCGCCCTCTTTTAAATGCCCACGGCCAACCGAGCGGAACAATTGAAACGGTAAAACGGTGTAAAATACTCTTTCAAAGTATCATTCGCTATGAACGAATCACGGAAGACCCCGCACAAGTCATGATCTTTGCTGAAGACGGCACATTAATTTATCCATATGAGAAGAATGCTTCTTCTTCCAGGTGCGGTGACTATTATCAATGGCTGAAAGGGCTCCAGACCGGTAACGGGAGGGCACTCGACCCGATATCTCAATCTCCTATACGATATGTGACCACCAGCTCTTCTTTCAGCGGCTGGACCTACCTCACAATGCAAAAAGACAGCGTGATCCTGCGCCCGGTATATCAGATGATCGCAATCCTCTGCTTGATCATCATCCTCCTGTTTCTGGCGTCAATCCTGCTCTCTTATCTGTTAAGCCGTTCTCTGGTTCGGCCTGTAAAACATCTTAAGCATGTGATCCAGCGAATGCAGCTGGCTAATTTGGATGAGGAGAATATCACTGACTACACTGTTCCTTATAAAGAACTTGATGAGCTCTACCGGCAATTTCAGGAAATGCGAGATTCTCTCCGTGATTCTCTTGAAAAACTGGATATGACACAAAAACTGGAATTGCAATCCCGCGTGATAGCATTACAGTCACAGATAAATCCGCATTTCTACTATAACACCCTCTCCTGCATCAATATTCTGGCAGAAAACGGGAAAAGCGAAGAAGTCGCCACCATGTGTCAAAAGCTTTCTGCTATCATGCGCTATATCACAAGCACAACCAATACCATGGTGACTCTTCGGGAAGAAATGGATTATGTGCAGGAGTATCTCTACTGCATTGGGATCCGCTATCAGGATAGTCTGACCTATACCCTTAATCTGGAAGAAGAGCTTGCAAACTACCGAATCCCTAAGCTGATCATTCAACCGCTGGTAGAAAACGCGATCAAGTATGGAACAGATTGCCTTCCTCCCTGGCAGGTTCATGTGACAAGCTACCATGATGCGGAAAAATGGTACATCGAAGTGACGGACAGCGGCAAGGGATTTCCCCTGACCACACTCGATCATTTAAAGGCGAAGCTGGCAGACGTATCCACTCATATGGATCGTCAGCTGACGGACTTGAAAATAGGCGGCCTCGGCTTAATCAACGTTTACATCCGATGGCGAATCATGTGCGAAGACAGTATCCTGTTTGATTTCGGGAATACAGATGACGGACATGCCTTTGTACGAATCGGCCGTTTCATTTTCAAGGAAAAAAATAACGCACCAGTATCAGAATCTGAAGCCCCAAAAGAATCAAATGAGGATACCGTATGAAATACAGTGTGATCGTCGCGGAAGACGAAATTCTTCTTCAAGAGGATATCATTAAAAAGATCAATGAATCCCGGAGTGATTTTGAGGTGATCGGCGCCGCTCAAACAGGCCCTCAGGCTCTTGATCTGATTGAAGAAAAGAATCCCTTCCTGCTTTTTACAGATATCCGCATGCCCATCATGGATGGACTGGAGCTCATTGAACGCGCCAGAGAAACACACCCTCACTTAGATGTCATCATCCTGAGCGGCTATCCTGATTTCTCCTACGCCCAGGCTGCCATTCATCTTCAGGTTCGGGAATATTTGCTCAAGCCCCTGAGCAAAGACAGACTCCTGGAATCGCTTCGAGCTCTTCAGCAAGATTACACTCTGCAGCGCCAAAAGCTGAACAAAACCCTCTCTTCAGATTTTGTTACGGGCTCTGCAAGAGAGATTGCTGATCTGCTGAAAAAATATCTGTCCCAACATTACAGGCAGCCCATCAACCTGAATTTGGTCGCCCAGCATCTGAATTACAACCCCAATCATCTCACGAAGATATACCAGCAGTACTATAATACCTCTCCCAGCAAGTATTTGATCCAGCTCCGAATGCAGCAGGCCAGACGAATCATGGACAGTGACCCGGATATTCCCATTCGTGCCGTGGGTGAGGCCGTCGGTTATCCGGACCCCGGATATTTCTCCCGGATTTTCAAAAAATACACCGGTTCCAGCCCCCAGAAATACCGGGAGGCTTCTTCAAGATTTCGGTAATAGATAAAAAGAAGAGTCTATCAGGAAGAAAAGAAACTCTTTTTAATCTCATCATGCTATCTTGAAACAGAAGGCATAAGCGGACGAATGGGCACACCTTGTGGCTTGTCGTCAGTTTGCTGCAAAACTCTACGATACAATAGGGGGTAATCATGAAGACAAAAGCAATGGAAACAAAATTGGTTGTACGTCCTCTGGTCGGATGTCTGACACACACGCATTTCTGGGAAGGACCCTGTCGTGCCGGACATAAGGAAGACATGACTCCGGAGGCAGAAAACGCAGCAGCGGACGCGGCGTTTAAGGATGCCTGCCAAACCCTGCAGCAGGTATCTGACGAGGTCGATCTCCTGCCTCCCCTCGATGTCAGATACACAGAGAGCTTTGTCGTGGGACAGGATGTCTGGCGCAAAGTAGAGGAGGATCTGGACAAGGTAGATTTTTTTCTCTGTATGAACTGGCGAATTCCAAAACTGGAACGCTATGGCAAGCCAATCATCATCCTGCAGAATGGCAATGAAGGCATTGATTTTGCCGCATATTGCAGAAACATTGGTTTAGAAGCCTATGTTTGCATGGATATGAAGGATTTGGATGAAATCACACATCTGCTCTGGGTGCGAAAGGCCGTTCAAAATTCTCGCGTACTGGTACTCACCGCCGGCTCTCTTCCAACATTTGGAATCCAAAGCCTGATTCGCGATCCAGAGGTGATTCGCCAAAGATATGGCATGGAAATCATTAAAGTCCCCTTTCAATCTGTCTTTCAATACATGGATCAAATCTCCGATGAAGACGCGAAGCCAATTGCAGATAAAATGATTTCCAATTCTACTGATACCAAGGTAAATACAGGGTGGTTTATCAATGATATCAAGTATTATTTAGCCGTCCGAAAAATGCTTGATATCTATGACTGCAATGTATTCTCTACAGCATGCCATGAACTCTGCACCTCAGAAATCCCGCAAAATCGAAAATTCACCCCTTGTACATGCCATTCACTGAACAAGGATGACGGCATTCCAAGCTTCTGTGAGGAGGACCTCAATGCTTTAATCGCCATGGTCATCATGCAGTATGCTTCCAATAAACCCTGTTTCATGGGAAATCCTAACATGGAAACGGATGAGATGATCCGCTTACACCATGCTGTTCCTGCCCTTCAAATGAACGGTTATGACACAGAGCCGCTGTCTTACAAGCTCTGGGCCTTTACCGGACAGGGATTCGGAGGTAAACTGCAGGTGGATTTCACAGAGAATCAATCCGAATATGTGACTCTCGGACGCTTCAATCCTGCCGGAGATACAATGAGTCTTGCAAGAGGTAAGGTTCTGAAGACAGAATTCGATGACGTATACTGCAGTCCCTACTACTATATCCAAATGGATGACGCGAGAAAATTTATGCATAATCTGGCCAACTTCGGTCACCATCAGGTACTCGTATTCGGTGATTACCTGACGATGATCCACAAGCTTTCCCAGGTAATGAACTTCCAGATTATGGAACCAAAAGACTGTAAAATATGATCTACTTAAATAATGCAGCCAGCTCCTACCCAAAACCAGCCTGCGTAATCGATGCCTGCCGGCAGTCCCTTGAGGGGCTGCCATCAGGTCAATTTCGAAGCAGCATACAGGACACAAAGGGAAAACTCTCCTCCGGGCAGGCCAGGCACAATATGGCCTGTCTTCTTGGCGTTTCGGATCCATCGCGAATCTTTTTTACCTCCGGCGCCACCGAATCCTTGAATCTTCTGGTCAACGGCTTCGGGATTCACTCGGGAAATATCCTGACGACTTCCACAGAACATAACAGTGTTCTTCGTCCGCTCTTTAATTCGCCCCTGATTAAAGGTAAGCCTGAAATTATCTCCTGTGACAGCGACGGCATTATCGACCCCGAAAAGGTCGAGAACGCGATTACAGAAAAGACGAAGCTTCTCATTGTCAACCACTGTTCCAATGTAACAGGAGCCGTTCAGGACATTGCTTCCCTGGGAGAAATCGCAAAAAAATATCATCTCATTTTCCTCCTGGATGCCTCTCAAAGTGCCGGTGCTATCCCTGTAAAAGCGGATCAATGGCATGTAGACGCCGTTGCTTTCACCGGCCATAAGAGTCTTCTCGGCCTGCAGGGAACCGGCGGCTTTTTCCTTCGGGATAGCCTTCCCTTCCGGGCGATAAAATATGGTGGAACCGGAAGAAAAAGCGATCAGCTGATTTACCCGGATGGTGATCTGGAGTTGGAAGCAGGCACTCAAAATGAACCCGGCATTGCGGCTCTTGCCGCTTCCACCGGCTGGATCATAGACCAGAATATCAATGTCATTCAGGAAAAAGAAAGTGCCTTGATCCGGCGTTTAGAACTCCAACTGTCTGACATCCCTGGCGTGCATATTTACGGCCATCCCAAAGTTCGCGGTCCGCTTCTCAGCTTTGGGCTCTCCGGCTTATCTCCTTCGGACACATCCTACATTCTGCAGAATTCCTTTGGAATCGTGACCAGAGCCGGACTTCAGTGCGCACCGCTGATCCATAAGGATATCGGAAGCGAAAAATACGGAACTGTTCGGGCAAGCGTCTCCGTGTTCAATAAGGCAGCCGATATTGACGCACTCACCGGTGCCATTCGAGAGATTCTAAAACAATGAGTATGCCACTTAAAAAAACAAAAATAATAAAACTGATTCCATCCCGGGAACGCTGTTCCGAATCCGGTTGGTATGCCTGGGATATTATTCTCTCAGATCCCATGGATGCAGACTTTATACAATCCTTGCGGGGATTTGGCGGATCTTCTTTATTCCTGACACAATTAAAGAAACCCTTTTTTAAAATCGAGTCTGATTACTATATGATTAAAGGAGTAGAAACAGATCCCTTCTTCCGCATGGCAGTACATGATGCCCATAGGGAGGAACTGAAACGGATGGAGCGATACCTGCAATGATGAATATCATCGAAGACCAAACCAATTTAAAACCGGATTTCCCCGTATCGATTCGAAAGCAGCTTCTGTACAAAAAGGATAACTGCGAGGGACTCTATCACTGGCACCCCTTTTGTGAAATCAGCACCTTGCTTTCCGGCAAAGGGCGATACTATGTCAATGGCAAAGAATACACTCTGGAAAAAGGGGATCTGATTATTTTCAACAATATAGAGCCACACGGCTGGGAAGTGACGAGCAATACAATGGAGTTGATGGTTATGATCTTCTCTCCGGCATTTATCGCCTCGTCTTTGAATTTTTTTGACGGCAAATATATGCAGCCCTTCCATTCCCGCGGCACAAACTTTCAGAATAAGGTGTCCGGTACAGATCCGAATGTCCCGAATATCGCTGCGCTAATGCAAGAGGTCTGGAAGGAATCCATCCGCCAGGATACCGGCTTTCAGCTTATGATCAAGGCAAAAATATTAGAAATCCTTGCTCTTCTCACCCGCCATTACCAGCGCGATTCTCTAAAGGATACTCCACCTCTCTCTCCCCGGACCAGGAAATATATGAAGCGGCTGGAAGACGCTTTCTACTATATCAATGCGCACTATACAGAGGATTTAACACTTGAAGATGTGGCAAACCAGGTCTATCTGAGTCCCAACTATTTTAGTACAAGCTTTAAGCAGACAACCGGGATCGGGTTCCGGGAATATCTTATCCGTCTTCGTCTCAAACATGCGCAGGAGCTCAAATCAAATAGCGATCTGACCACGAAAGAGCTTGCTGAATCCTGCGGTTTTCATACCATTTCAAGCTATTATAAAATGCTGCGAAAATATTCGGATTACATTTGATATTCTGGCACAGCCCTGTAAAAATTTGCCAGACGGGATCCCATAACTTGTTGAAATCCCAGACGGTCAATAAAGGGATTTTCTCTATCCTTCTCCTTCAGCTTTGCCGCCTTCCCCAACATGTCTTCATGTCCCCATGCATTGCGGCCCTATACTTCTTTCAATACAAGTGTATATCTTCCCGGCCCAAACATCTTATCTTTCCCATCTGCCAGCCTCACGGTAGCGCTCGTATCAAAGGGTACTTCGAAACAATACTCAAATCCTTTCTCTGTTCTCTTCCACTCAGAATAAATCTTCCCCATCGCTGAGTCATAATCGACACAGCAGAATCCAAGGGTTCTGTTGAATCTAGGACTGAGATAAAAGTGGGTAAAACCCGGATTCTGTGGATCCGTTTGTATTCCTCCCATATAGCGGTAGATCCATTCAACAATTGCCCCATATGCATAATGGTTTAGACTATTCATTCCCGTATCGCTGATTGTTCCATCGGGTAATACGGAATTCCAGCGCTCCCAGATCGTCGTTGCCCCCATATTGACCTCATAGAGCCAGCTGGGATAGTCTTCGTTGAGAAGAAGCTGGTAAGCCAAGTCGTCCAATCCACTTTCAGATAACGTTTTGCACAGATATGCTGTCCCGACAAATCCAGTTGTCAGATGTACATCCTCATCTATGATCTTTTTCTCCAAATCCTCTATTGCGCGTTGCCGATGCTCTTCTGGTACTAAATCAAAGTGGAGGGCCAGAACTAATGCCGTTTGCGTATCACAGGCACATCTTCCTGTCCTTGTAAAAAACTCGGCTTGTATCGCCTTTTTTATTTCCTCCGCTCTTGACTGATACTGACGCGCATCCTCCTCATAACCCAATACGTCGGCAGCTTTCGCTGTAAGGGAAGTTGAATAAAAGTAGTAAGCGGAAGATATATATGTCGTATCTGTCCCTCCAAAACTAGAGCCTTGATGATAGTTATCCAGAGCCAGCCAATCTCCAAAGCTAAATTCCGAATTGAGTAGATGTGATCCGCCACATTTTTCCTCGTCAATATGATGCAACCACTCAATCCAACCGACCATATTCGGATACTGCTCCCTCAGTAATCCCTGATCGCCATAGAATTCGTACAGGGTCCATGGTATCACAGCAGCCGCATCTCCCCACGCTGTGGAACCAGCTGTTGTCCCTTGGGCAGCTTCTTTCCCTTCAGAGGCTAAGAGTCGATTGATCTGTCCCAGAACATCCGGAACGACAAATGGAACATTCCCGTCATGCCACGTTTCCCTCTGCTCATAGAGCATATCCCTCATATATTTGCGATAAAAGGCAGCTGCATAGCTATTAAAACAGGCTGTCCCACAAAAGACCTGCGCGTCACCGGTCCAACCCATTCGCTCATCACGTTGGGGGCAATCAGTCGGCACATCAAGGAAATTCCCCATCTGTCCCCATTTCGCGTTTTGGATCAACCGATTGATCTTAATATGATCCGTTTTGATTTCCCCGAGGTCTTCCATGCTTGAGGTGAGTACATAGGCCGCAAAATCTTCTAATCGAACCTCGCTTACACCGGATACCTTTAAATAGCGAAATCCATAGAACGTAAAATGTGTACGATAGATTTTCTCTCTTCCATCCGCGATATAACGCAGTTCCTCCCTGGCCGTTCTCAAATTATCATTATAAAAGTTTCCCTCTTGCAGAATCTCTCCACACTGAAGAAATATTTCCTGCCCTTTCTTTTCTCTGCAGTGAAATTCCAGAAGTCCAACCAACTCCTGCCCAAAATCCAAGACCGTCTCTCCAGCAGGGGTATCAATGATTTCCACCGGTTCTATTCTGCGCTTGATACGAAGATAAGGACTTAATCTTGGGCGAACCAAATCTGTAAATCCCTGATAAGCCCGTACTTTTTTCAAAGTCCCCTCTTCTCCTCCTTCTAAATAAGTAATTTGCCCAATTTCTTTTCTGCTGTCATAAATTTCACCATTATAAATGCTGTTCTTAACAAAAGGGGATTCGCAGCAAGTCATGTTTTCATCAGAACTGATCCGATACTCTCTATCCTCTGTTTGGATCAGAAGATCAAAGCAGAGCATCTGTTTATCACCATACAGATGCTTCAGATGATCAACAAATCCAAATCGCCCCATGTACCATCCGTTCCCCAGGAACACACTAAGAACATTCTCCCCCTGCCGCAAATAATTCGTCACATCGAAGGTAATCATCTGAATCCAGTGATTATAGTCATTGTAAAGCGGCAACAGATACTCATCGCCTACTTTCTGGCCATTCAGGCAGGCCTCAAAAAGTCCCAATCCGGTAATATAAAGTCTTGCCGATACCGGCTTCCCGGAAAAATTAAACTTCTTTATAAAGCATGCATTCTGAAAATCCTCTGATCCAACCCAGATACCCCGCAGGGATTCTTCAGCTGTCTCAAACCAGGAAATCCCGCTCCCCATATCTCCCGTATCGTCCCACTCCGTCACCTCCCACCAGTAACGTGTCGCCCAGTCCGGCTGAAAATCCGGGCAATATCCTAAGGGCGAGATATTCTCCTGCTTTCCGCTGTCAAACAGAATTTCTTTCATTTTCTGATCTTTCGCGATCTGGATACGACAGGCAACGCGCCTGATTCCTCTTGCCCCCCTGGCTACCCAGGTGAATGTCGGATGTTCTAATTCAAAACCGATTGGTTCTGTGATATGGTTTGTCATCATTCGATCAATCTTCATACATCTCCTCCTAACCTTTGACAGCACCCGCAGTCAGTCCTTCCATATATAATCGGGAAGTAAACATAAAGAGAATAAAGATCGGCAAGGTCGCAATTACATAGCCCGCAAACATAGCTCCAATATTGACTGTCCCCTGCGCGCTTGTGAAAATTCGAACCGCAACAGTAATCATCTGCTTTCGATTGGATTCAATCACCATCATTGGCCAGATGAAATCGTTATAGTAGGACACAAGCTGCATAATCGCAACGGTGGACAATATCGGCTTCGCAAGCGGCAAGGCGATATATATCAGACAGCGAATCGGACCACATCCCTCCATCTTAGCTGCCTCGAACAGATCCCTGGGAATTTGTTCCATTGCATTTCGGCAGAGTACGATTCCCAAGACCTGTCCCCCGGAAATCCAGGGCAGTATCAGAGCCCCCCAGGTATTGAAAAGGTGATACTTCTGAATCAACATATAATTTGGCGTCAGGTAAAGTGATCCCGGAATCATCATCAACGCCAAAAACAGGAAGAAGAGAACGCCCTTCCCGGGAAAATCCATTGTTGCAAATACGTAGCCTCCCACTGCTGCCAATGCCAGCGTAAAGAGGACCGCTATGGCAACTACGGTCAATGTACCTCCCATATTCGTCGCCAGAACGTCGAAGGCATTTTGATAATTCTCCCACTGCAATGTTTTTGGCAGGGCAAAGAAATCATTATAGATCTCCACATTTGATTTAAATGATGTCATCAGCATCACAATAATCGGTACAAAGGCCAGAAATGTAATTAGACACATTACCAGTTCAAGAATAATCTGAAACCGCCTCTCCTTAACCCTTCTGCTCCGATACCGTCTCACAGCTATTGCTTTCATATGTTCTCTCCTCCCTTTATAACGATCCGATGATTACTTTTGTCTCTCCCTTGTAAAATAGAGATTGATCAGAGTAATTGTTAAAGTCATAAGGAAAAGAACCACACCGAGTGCGCATGCATAACCATATCTCCCAAACTGGGCTACATTGAAATAGAGTTCCAGGGCAGGCACATAGGTCGATGTCCCGGGTCCTCCCTGCGTCAGGACATATATTTCGTTGAAATTCTGCATGGTGCCAATCAATGTCAAAATCAACATGATGCGAAATTGCGGCTTTAAAAGCGGCAATTGAATCCTGCAAAAGATATTCCAGCGATTTGCCCCATCAACCAGCGCCGATTCCTCTACATCATGTCCTATCGCAAGTAAGCCTCCATAGTAAACCAAAAATGCCATTGCGTTGACGAACGGGAAACCCATAAATACAATTGCCCAAATCGCAGTCCCCGCATCCCCCAACCAGACTCTCGCAAGATTGCCCAAACCGATCGTTCTCAGGAATTCATTGATCAATCCAATATTAGGATCATATATTTTGAGCCAGATCATAGCGTTAATCACACTTGGGACAACAATTGGCAGAACAAAAAGAAAACGATGGACATATTTCCTCTTTGTCCCGGAGGCTGAATAGCAGAGCCATGCACAGAGAAGGGGAACTGTCAAAATCTTAATCGCTCCTGTCAAAACAAGAATCAGTAAATTTCTAACTCCAATTAAAAAATATCCCTCTGTGATCATTCTCCGAAAATTGTCAAATCCCACGAACTGAATTTGAGCCAGTGTGCTATTCTGGCTGGACCAGTTTGTAAATGATCGAATAAAGGCCGTAAAAATCCCCTGATAATTAAAAATCCATATCAAAATCAATCCTGGAAGGAGAAGAAAATATGCCATTCTGGCCTTCCAAATATCCCTGCAGCATTTTTTAAGAAACTTTCCACTCTGCGGGAACATAGTAAGCATGAGAATCGTCATAAAAAGCAGGCTGACAACCAACATGATTCTGGCAAATATGAAAAGTGATTTTTTCAGTTCCAGTGCAGTTAAATTTTTAAGTTCAACCTCTCTTATGTGATCTTCATCTCCTGTAAAAATCACTTTATCTCCATCTGTCGCAAAAGATCTCACTGCGCCTTCTACCTTCAATTCCGCTATTTGCCTGCCACTCTGATCCTGGGCAAAGATATATCCCTCTTCTGTACCTACGACAATTCCCTCGTTCTTCTCATCACATCCCACACTGGATATCACGGCATGAATATCGTTTTCAATCCTACCAGACCTCAATATATTCAAATCCTGGTCAAACAAATAGTAAGAACCATCCTTGCAAACTGCGATTCCCCCTTTACTCGTATGATTCATTTGCAGCACCGAGTAATTCGTCTTATATTTTCCTAGCTCTTGTCCTGATAAATTAAAACGAATCAGCTCGCCACGATTATTTCCGATTGCAAAACTTTGATCGCCGGTAAAAAGGATACCTGCCACCTTTACCTTTAAGCTCAACGAGAGAAGTTCGCTCCCATCGAGATCAAAAATCATCGCACTGGCGCTGCTGGTTCCTGTCAAAGTCGCAACGGCAATTCGATCCCCCGCAGTGTTGAAATCCACGGCCACAACCCTGCGCGTCGTATCTATTTCCCGCAATTTCTCCCCTGACTTCAGGTCATACAAATAGACCCGATAGTCCTGATTTCCCGCACAGACGATTCCCCTCTTATGGTTAATAACAATATTGCTGTAAGCCCCCTTAGCGCTTGCTCTCCAGATTTCCCGCCCTTCTTGATAGGCAATCAGTTCATTTGTAGAGTTTGTTCCAACGACTATAATTTTGCTCTCAGAATCATATGCCAAACAACTGTTGATCGCCCCTGTTGATAACTTCGTATCTGAAATTCCCTGCATTTTCCCACGAAGACAGGTCAACAAGACAATTGAAGTCAGCACGAGAACACTGCATATCAGCAAAAGTATTTTTCTCATCCTTCCCTTGAAAAACATGTCTTAAATCCCCCTCGTTATCGTCAAGAACACGTGTGTATCACATAGAGCCATAAAGTATAGGAGGGTGCTCTTGTAGCACCTGCATGCGCCTACATAAGCCCCTCCTATCAAAATACTCCACATCCTGTTTACCGTAGCTTATTCCTACTTTGCTTTTGCCTTGGCACTTGAAGGCTCATTCTGTGGATTCGCAAGATCACTCTCACCAACGCCCTTCTCCTCCATTGCACTGATCAAGTGAGACTCGATATTCTTCTGGTGACTTTTTGCCCAGTCGTCGACACTGATCTTACCTGTCAGATAGTCGTATGAATACTGATAAAAATCACGGAAAGTCTCTGCGCTCTCACCGATTCCCCTTGCAAGCAAGTTATTGAAATCTTTCTGACAGTTTCCTATAAACTTGCACTGCTCAAATGCATGCTTCACTTCATCCGGATAGGTCACACCATATACCAGGCTGGGACCATTGATGGTTCCTCCCGCCTCGAGCAAGGCGTTTGTGGCAACGGTCTTCCCCTCCTTTGAGCTGTAGTACATCAGAAAATCAACAACCAAATCGTTATGCGCCTGATCCTTTGAAATACATCCAAGAAAACCATTGGATACTTCAATCGTTCTGGCCGGCGCCTCAAACCCATTTCCCTGCATAGATGGCATATTGAATGTTCCCAGCGTGAATTTCTTCACATTTTGAATCGCTTCACCATTGGTATTCTTAATTTCTGTTCCGGACTCCAATGCCTTCATATCTTTCATGAAGGTAACGATTCCCCAGCCACCGTCAACCGTCATTGCCGCCTTTCCTTGATAAAAAAGTGTTTTTGCCCCATTCGTATCCGTTCCAAAGAAAGAGTCTTCTCCCGCAAACTTAGGGAAAACTTTGGAAAAATTAGTCCAAACCGCTTTCATTGCGTCGGTATCACCTCGGTAAATGCCATTTTTGACATTAGCAAAGGCTCTTACCGGATTCTGGCTCACCTTTCCAGGATCATCATTCCACGGGTCATTCAAATCCAATTTCCATTTGCCATCCACATCGGCATTAAAATCAAAATCCCCATTTTGGGCGCGATTTTTCTCCACCATAGATCTTGTTGTCTGATCCGCATAGATCTGAGACAGCCATCCCATCTGGCCCGAATAAAAACTGTCATAATTTCCCGCAACCGCGATCGGCTGATATCCGGCTGCAGATATCTTATTGCAAACATCAATAAACTCATCCCAGGTCTTCGGCGGCTGAACTCCCACTTTGTCAAAAATATCCTGATTGTACATCCAGAGAACCTGGACAGACTCCAGACTTAACGCGTCAAAAGATCCGTTCGCGCCATCGATCCGCTGTTGACTGACATCAAACTGTTGGCCCCAGGTCCCATCAGAATACGGGCTGTCATTGTCAATATAATCCTTATAGTTAATCGACTTCCCGTTTTTCGTGTTACCCGCAAGATTAATGTTTACAATATCAGCTTTCGGGTTCTCTGTCTTGAATGTTGTCTGTACCCACTGGTCATAACCTTCCTGAGCCTTCAGATCAATATCGATCTTTACATCTGAATGCTTCTGCTCATATGCTTTGGCGACGGCTTCCCAGCTTTCCTGTACGCCGACACCCGTCTGAACACTCACTGTAATTGTTTTGTTCGTTGCTTCCCCCTTGTTCTTGGAATCTGTTGATGCGGAATTTGTCTTCCCACATGCGGATAGCAAAGACACCACCATCAGACCAGACATTGCCAGCGCAATTCCTCGTTTTTTCATGTCTTACCCTCCTCATAAAAACATATTGCTGCCTATATTAAATATGACTGTAATCTCCTTGACAGTCACATTAATATCAATGCTTGCACACCCCAATACTTTCTCTTTCGACAAAAACTCCCCGTATCGTCTTTTCTGTCACCTGGCTTCCCTCAATCTCAGCCAGCAACATACGCATCAACTCCTCCCCAATGCTCCTTGGAGCAACATCGATACTGGACAATGGGATTTGAAGATCTTCATCGCGATCATCATTGTCACAGCCCCACAGGGAAATATCCTCCGGAATCCGAAGCTTATGCTCTCGAAGACAGCGCATTGCTCCAATGGCCATCAGATCATTCATCGCGAAAACCGCCGTAAACTCTCTTCCTCTCTTCAATAATTGATCCATCGCCTGATATCCCTTAGTCACTGTCGTTTCGCTGTCTTTATCTCCCCAAATAAAAAGTTCCTGATCCACCTCCATTCCCTCATTTTCAAGAGCTTCTTTCAGATTACGGATTCTCGGATCATCCGTCCCCTGCTCTAATCCACAAATCGCGGCGACCCTTCTATGACCATAGCGCTTTATGGTTTTTACCGCTTCAAACATTGCATGCCTGTAGTCAATCAATAATTTGTTCGAATAATCCTGAGGCCCAATACATGGAATCAAAGAACCAATTCTCTCATAGATCCCTTTCCACTTCTGTGTTGTAACAACGAGACCATCAATCTGTCTGGATACCAACTGGTCCAAATTCTCTGAATTCAAGTGATCCTGAAGCATTAACGCTACGATATATCCTTTTTTTGCTGCACGTTTTTGTGCGCCCTCCAGCAATTTGATATAGTAAGGATTGTTGAGATTATCGACCAAAATAGCGACATGCATAGATCGTTTCGTAATTAAACTTCTTGCAATCAGATTCGGCTGATACCGCAATTCCCTTGCAGCTTCCTTCACACGTGCCTCTACCTCCTCAGATACCGTCTTTGTATGATTCAAAACATAGGATACTGTGGCTACGGATACACCTGCCTTTTGAGCCACATCCTTCCTTGTCACACGAGCTTTACGATCCATCAAATAAACCTTCCCTTAACAGACTCCCTCACGAGTTTTCTGGATATTCTCAAGGTTACTCGTGTAACCTCTGATTTATATATATGCTATCCTCTCATTTATTTCAATAGTATGACCACTTTTTCGTCTATATGTGAGATTTTTCTGTTATATTTTTGTTGATTTCGCTTAAAGCAGGCACCCTTCGCAAACGATATGACTCTTCAAAATCGCGCTAACAGCAATCTCCAACAGAGAATCTATCGTTTTTACTTGAATCCCCGATCATGGGACGGAAGAACCCCCATATAAGCCTTATATGCTCTCGTAAAAGCACGATAATCACTATACCCTACCTTCTCCGCAATCTCGGTAATACTCTTGTCACTCATGCGAAGCATTGTTCTTGCTTTTTCAAACCGTATCTTTGCCAGGTAGGCGGAGTAATTCTTTCCGGTTTTATGCTTAATAAGCTGACTTATGTATGATTCGTTCAAATGAAATTGCCTGGACAAAATCTCCAGGCTGATATCATCCATATAATGTTCATGAATCCACCGGAGCATGTTCTGTACGGTTCCCTGATCTTCCTCCTCTGAATGAAAGAACTCACCTGCTCTCTCCTGATCAATCCGCTCAATGGTCTTCTGAATCACCTTCCCAAAGACTTCATAGTCAACCGGCTTCAGAATATAGTCGTCCAAAGACATTCGCAAAGCGCTTTGACAATAGGTAAAATCATCATAGCCTGAGACAATAATGCCATGCACAGACGGATTCTTCTCTTTCATCTGTTGAAAAGCCTCCAGGCCCGAACGGATTGGGAGATTGATATCAATGACTACAATGTCCGGGACTATATCGTCAGCCATAATCACTGCTTCATCACCGTCCATTGCTGTCCCTGAAATCTCACAATGGTACTTCTCCCAATCAAAAAGTTTTCGAAAGCCTTCCAGAATGATCCGCTCATCATCTACCAACAAAACCTGATATTTCACACTCTCTCCTCAAGAACCGGATGACAGGATTCCCTTACCAATACAAATTTCATGCTGCCGGAAGAATGTCTCCCCACCAAAGAGACATCAATCACTCCTTCCAGCCGTCCGGCTTGATATTCATCCGTATTAATATAAAACTCAGCATTTGCCTCTGATAAATAATTGTTGTTCAGCGGAAGTTCAACGCTGTTGCCGCCAACCGACTTCGCGCCTTCCGGTACGTAAATCGTTATTTTAACCCACTGCTGCTGATGCATCCGCTCCGAATTCCTAATCCTTACCTTGATCCGCTTCAACTGCCCATAATGATAGCTGACAGACCCATCATAATCTAAGATTACAGCAAACGACGGATAATAATATCTCACACAAAACGGAGAAAGCGCGCATAATTCCCTCATTGGCAATTTCTCTGTCTTCCCGTTTCCATTAATATATCTCAGGTATTCGCCCGCCTTCCCACAGTAGAGATCTTTTGAATCCTGACAATATACGACCGCCCCCTCCGGCGCAAGAATGTCATAGTACTCATTTCCCAACATCATGAACGCGTCCCGTATGACACGCTCCGTGAGCTGTGTAACAGTATCGGGCACCCAGATACCATGGCTTGTCAGGTCAATGCACATTGTGGAAATCCGATCATTCACCGGATCTGTCCACTTTTTCGGCAGATTCCTGGCCCCCATGATAATCCCCATCACAGCGCCTAAGCTTCCGCAGGTACAATCTGTGTCCTCGCCAAACGAATTTGCCATGCAGAGGCTCTTCCCAAAATCATCCTCTCCATACAGCCATGCCGCAATCACATATCCGATATTTTCCGGGCAGTCCAAACCCGGTGCTCCGATCGCCATCCCCTCGTTGTCTTCCCCGGAAATTTCCGAAAGTTTGATTGTTTGAATTCCAAAGGTTCCCGGTGCGGTGTTATGGATGATCTTTCGCACATCTTGAAAAGGCACATGATCTGTCCAGCACCTTAAGGCGGTTCGAATGGATTGATACAAAAGTGTCGTCTCCGGGATGTAAGACAGCGCTATTTCAATTAAATCAAACTTATTACTCTCCACGAAAGCCGCGCTCTCCAGCGCAGCCATGAAAACTTCCCCATACATTCCCTCATCCGCATGGTCTACAACCGCATCCTCATAGGCAAACCGAGTTGCGATTTCCGGGTGTCCGGGAGCCAGGCAGGCCCATATTTCCGAGCGGATCCAGCATCCATTGCTGTCCTTATATGTGTTATCCAGAAACCCTGATATCGGCGGCTGAAATCCTTCTCTCAGATTTGCCTTGCCCGTCCCGTATTCAACCCAATTGGGGATCATATAGGACAGCCAGTAATCACCGAGTATCGATGCCGTCAGGTTGCGTCCATATCGTTCAAACGCTGCCAGGGAAATGATCTGTAAATCCAGATCATCATTGGCTGGAGGACCCATAGAGAGGTCCTGCTGATAAAAATCAACCTTAACAACCTTTCGAATTGATTCAAAAGGCGCACCCAAGATTCCTCCGATATTTTTTCCCGCCCAACATCCCATCACCTTATCGCGATATACATCCAGGCTCATTTTCTTCATAGTCATTTTCCTCCGCTTTTCAAGCCATCTGTCTCCACTATTTCCGGCAGCATTTTTATGACAACTGTGCACCCTCCCAAGGCATTGTTTTCAAAGTGTATTCCTCCCTTCTCTCCATAAAAAATATGAAATCTTGCCTTCACATTTTGGATCCCAATATGCCTGCCTGATCTTTCCCTCTGTATGTTCGCATCGAAGGTGCTGTCCGTTTGATTCAATTCCCGAATACACTCCTCACTCATCCCCATACCATCGTCAATAATGTAGATAAAAATGTATCCATCCTTTTGATTCGCCTTAATGGTAATATTCCCCTGATAGCCGCGATTTTTAAAGCCATGAAACAAACTGTTTTCCACAAGCGGCTGGAGAATAAAATTCGGAATCTCAACCTTGTTCAAGGATTTTTCAATCTGAAATTCATAATGAAGGCCCTCATAGCGATAGTGCATCAGGTTCAGATATGCCTTGAGTGTCACAAACTCATCCTCGAGAGGAACAAGCGCGCTTTCCGCCCTTGATCCCCGCCGATAAAAGGTAACCAGCTGCATTAACATATTTGCCGTCACCTTATCATGATTCAACGCCGCTGTAATCCGAATGGTCTCCAGCGTATTGTAAAGAAAATGCGGGTTAATCTGGTTCTTAAGATATCGCATCGCTAGGTCCTGCTCAAAAATCTGATTCTGCTGCAATTTGATTTTATGTTCATATTCTGACTTGACGAGATCATCAATGACACACAGCATTGAGTTAATCGCTCTTTTGACCTGCCCCACCTCATCGTTATTCTCAACAATGTAACGTCTTGCCAGATCCTTCCGATGAAACTTCCCCAAATCCACTGACAGCTCTTTTAATTCCCGCAACCGTCTCTTAGTCACATAGGTACTCAGCAAAATTGTTGTTACCATCAATAAGAGCCCTGTCCCGATACTGATCAAAAAAGTTGGCAACAAGTTCCTCGCAATGGAAGAAACCGGCACAAGCAACTCAAATGAGCAGTTACTGAACTCAGACTTCGCCAGTGTGCACATGTATAATGTCCCTTTGCGCTTGACAACAGAAGCGTTCCACAAGCGAAGGCTTCCCTCCTTTCCCTGATCTTCCACTGAAACCTTTGTGCCAATCAAGCCTGCGTCTGATGAGCATATCACCGTTCCGTCATACGAATAATACGTATACAATGCGCCCTGCTCCAGGGTCTCCTCCAGGCTCTGATAAATCACCTCCTGAATATGCGAAACACGCGCATTTAAAACAATGTGTCCGATTTCCTGGTATGGAGAAAAACGATACACAGTCCTTGTCAGATACAGGAAACTCATATGATATATATCATCCCAATTTGAGGAGCGATACGCGAAATAGTCTCTTAGATTCCCCACAAAAATATTGCAACCGGATACAGTCCCTTTCTGCTTTCCCACTTCATCCAGTTTTTGGATAAAGCTCTCACCATAGCCCCCAGACCGAATGGATGAAGCAGGATCCTTGTGAAAAATGATTCCATCATTATCTGTAATTGTAATCCCCTGGATATCCCCCCGTATTTCGACCATAGATGTATACAAATGATCAAGATACTTCGTGTCATCGATTTGCTCTCGAATTCCTTCATTTCGATAGGAATGCACGATTCTCTGTGTTCGATCATCTGAAAAGCAGATCAGAGACACCCTTCCCATATCGCGCAAAGTATTATCAAGAAGATTCATGGTACTGTTGGAAAGAACACGCATACTCTCATCACTTTTGTGGAAGAGAAAAATCCCCTCACACACCAGCAAAATCGTAAGCACAGCAATAAAGGCGGCCAAAAAGGTAATCCCATTGGCAATACTCACGCGGGAAGCAATACTGGTTTGATGTCTTTTGCTTTTTTCTTTTCCTTTTTCTTCTCTGAACAATGATATCTGAAGCGGAAAACGCTTCCTCCCATATCAACCGCACAACAAGTTACAATGGCTTATTATTTCCCTCTTGTTCTCTTTTTACCCCTTCACCGCACCGGCTGACAACCCCGATACCAGCTTACGCGAAGCGAATACATAGAAAATGCCAATCGGTACCAGACAGATAACCAATGCCGCATAGAGAACATTACTTGTAAATCCGGGCGATCGCGTCTCCAGGAATCGAAGCGGAATCACTGACAGAGGCTGTATGTCATTATCTGTAATAAAGATCATACCCATCTGAAGCTCATTCCATGCGCTCAAAAAGGTCTGAATCAGGACGAATACCAACCCGGGTCGGGCAATTGGCTGCATCACCAGGCAAAAAATCTGCCAGGTATTTGCCCCATCAATCCGTCCCGCATCCATCAGTTCACTCGGAAGTGTATCATAGTAGTTTTTGAGAATCAGCAGGTTAAAACAACAATTCAAAGCCGCATAAGGAAAGATCAATGCCAGGGGCGTATTATTAAAATGAAACAGCCGCACAATCTGATATAAGGGGAAAATCAGAGAGGAAGCCGGTATCATCAATCCGGTCAAAAAAACATAGTACAAAATGTTCTTTCCCCGAAAGCGCAGCTTTGAAAAAGAGAAAGCCGCCAATGAGGTACAGAAACCCACAATCAGCAAAGTCCCGCCTACCGTAAGAATGCTCGTCCGCAGATTTTTCCACAAATCAAAGAAGTGAAAGACCCTGGCGAAATTTTCAATCCCTCCATTATCAAATGCTTTCCCAACCATTAATACGAGTGGGTATACGAAAAGTAGAAGGAAAAACAAGCACAGGATTTCTGAGATCACTGTATACTTCTTTGAATTTCTCATCCTTGCGCCTCCTTATCCTGTCTGATATAAATCCGCAGTTGGATAAATGTTACAATCAAAGCGATGATCAGCATGACCACTGCAATCGCCGAAGCCATTCCCTGCCGGAAGTGATTGAAGGACTGCGTATATAGATACGTAGAAAAGGTCTCCGTCGCATGCGCCGGGCCTCCGCGCGTTAATACATAGGGAAGGTCAAAACATTTCAATGCCCCAAGAACACCAAGAATAACCAATGTCGAATGGGTCCGCCGAAGCATGGGAAATGTAATATGCAAAAAGCGCTGCACAGAATTAGCCCCATCCAACTCTGCTGATTCGTACAAATCCTGTGGAATCGTCAGCATATTGGCGTAGTACATCAACATACTGTAACCGGTCCATTGCCAGATATTTACAAAAATAATACACAACATTGCTGTCTTACTGCTGGCAAGCCACTGCTGGCACAAAAAATCCATATGAATCGCATGGAGAAATACATTTAAATTTCCTCGATTCGTCTCGAAAATCTTAGAAAACAGATCTCCGACAATCGTTGGCGTCGCAATAACCGGAAGATAGAATAAGATCCTGTAGGCCTTAGAAAATGGGATCTTTCTGATAAAAAAGGAAGCGAAGATGATCCCGAGAAATGCCTGGATCAAGGTCGTAAAAACCGCAATCAGGACGAAGTTGATCATGGACCTCATCATAATCGGGTCATGAAAAAGACGAACATAATTTTGAATGCCGCAAAAGGTTCGATTGACCTCAATCCCATTCCACTCATAGAAACTAATCGCGACGTTATAGACAATAGGATATACAATAAATACAGCAAATAAAATTGCCACCGGCGCGATGAACAGGTATCCCATCCTACTCTCTTTTTTGCTCCTGCTCATAAGATTACCCTTCCAAAAACACATGCCAGATGTAAGAAGAGGGGTGACTACATTTCTGACCTGTAGTCCCCCTCACTCCTTCTGCTCATCCAATTTACAGATTGACAAATTCAGCTCTTAACTACCGGGTTGATTCTGATGTCTGCTGAATTTTCGCCGCCGCTTTTTGGGGTGTTGTATCTCCGAGGGCCAGATTGGTAAGTTCATCTGCAAGCGCCTGCTTCAGATCGACATTACTCATTTCACGATATCCTCCGATGTGATCTGATGCCTGCTTCATAATGAAATTCAGACATTCCTTTCCATTTTCCGATAGGCCCTGAACATCCAGCTTCAAGTCTGTTCTGGATGGGCAGTACTGCAGCAGCTGATTGACAAGAATATCCTGTCCCCGGTGAAGCATCCAGTCAATCACCCTGTAAGCAGCGTCCGGGTTCTTGGTGTTCTTGTTCATACACAGCGCAACATCCACTGTCTGTTGAACGGGGGCAGCCTTACCATCATTATTCCAATCGATCAGGAAAGCCGTATGGTGAGCCCCCTCTCCATTCCACTCCTTATGTGTCTGCTCATCCGTTTTCAGAAATACCCCGCATTCCCAGGATCCATTCAAGCACATGGAAATCGTTCCCTCTGTTTCAAAGGGATTGGTTGTATCCGTGTACATTCCGACACCGGTTGCCCCATCCTGAAAGACACCGTCAGAAAAGCATTCCTGCCAGATCTGAAAGGCTCGAACGAGATCCGGGTCCTCAAATGAAGTCTTGCCATCTAAAGCTGAATACAGCTTTTCAGAATTGATGTCATTCGCAATATTCATCCAGGTATCAATATTGACCCACGAATCCTTCGCTCCGATTGCAAGAGGATACTCTCCTTTCTCACGAAGGGTCTTACATAACTTCTTTAAGTCCTCCAGTTTCTCATTTTCCGAGACGTTCAAATTATGTTTTTTGAGTATTTTATCATTGGACCAGGCAAAGCCCGCATAGGTAAGCCCAAGGGGAAGAGCATAATAGCCCCCCTTATCTGTTTTCAGCATCGAGAGCGCATAGCTGTTGTACTGATCTGCCCACTTATCACCGTATTGAGCCTGTACATAGGGAGTAAGATCAGCTTCAAAATCTCTGAATGCGCTGTAATTAGCTCCTAATTGCATCCCATACACATCTGCCGCGTCTCCCGCGGCGAGATCAACCTTTAATTTCTCATAATGATCCGAATCCGGTACAAAGCGGTATTCCAGGTCAATATCCGGATTGTCTTTTTTAAACTCCTCAGCAAGATGCGCCCATTCCGATTCTCCCGGATTCCATGTTTGGAAGACGACTTTTGTTTTTTCCCCCTTGCCCGCGGATGAATTATCCGCTTTATTCCCCTTCCCGGAAGAACCGCATCCTGCCAGTAATCCGACTGACAATGCCGCAGTTAAGACATATGCAACAATTTTTCTCCTCATATTATCCCTCCTCTTGTATATGATGTCCCTCTTTCCCTTTGATTTTTCTAGAAAAAATCAATTTTGTTTATAATCTGATGCTATCACACGTTTTTTATCATTAATATGACAATCCTATGGCTCTATGTAGCAATTCTTTAGCTCACGCATACAATATGGACTGAAAGACACGCAAAGTAACTCCCGAAATTCTGCCACAAAAAGTAGCCTCCAATCATTAGAATTTTGCTCTAACAATTGGAGGTTCGTTCAACAATCGCAATCCTTCTATGGATCTCTTTGCTTCCGACAATATTCCTTACATCTTATTGTCCATCCTTCATCCAGAACTCTACCGCCTGATCGATCCAGCCCTCTGCAGACAAGCCTTTTGCTGTTCCGACACCATGGGGCACTCCCGGATAAATATGCGCCTCGTAAGCAATCCCCTGAGCCTTTAAGGCTGCTGCTAGCTTTTTCGTGTTCTCCGGCGGTACCGCTTCATCCGCATCTCCGCACCAGACAAATGTGCGCGGATAATTCTGATCGACATTGGTCTGAATACTGTAAGCGAGGGCCTTCTCCTCCGACGCCTTCTTCCCAAGAAGATTTTCCCTGGTTCCGAGGTGCGTCTTTTCCTCTTCCAGAGTAATCACCGGATATGTCAGGATGATGGCGGACGGCTTCGGCAGACCATAGTGAGGATAGCCCATTTTCGTCGTTCCAAAGGATGCCGCCAAATGCCCTCCCGCGGATGATCCCCACACAGAGTAGTCCTCCATGTCCACCATGTATTCCTCTTTGCGTGATATGATCTCCTGTACAGCTCTCGCCAGATCATCCTGTGGATTGGGGTAAAGAGCCTTATCCCTCACACGATAATAGACGATAAAAGCAGATATTCCTTTTTGGTTCAGAGCTTTCGCAAATGGAACACCCTCGACGAAACTGCAGACCAGCTGATAGCCGCCGCCGGGACAGATGATTGCGCATTTATGATATTTCCCATCGTGAATCACAAAGCGATCATCTAACACGTATTGATTTTTATGAAAAATATCTCTTACTTTTTGCAGGCGATCAATTTCTATTCTGGTAGTCATCTCCTCTTTCCTTCCTAATATCCCTCGTATCTTCCCCAGTCGACTCCCTTTCCACCAGCTTCGCCTCAAAGCGAAGTTCTTTTACACTTGTCCTCTTCTTCTCATCCCTCTCGATCAGGTCAATCAGCTGATCTGCCGCCCGCGCCCCGATCTCAATTCCCGGCAATTACATGGAAGTCAGAGATCTCTCCAGCATATCTCCCACCCGATGTCCGATCATACTCAAGACGCAAATGGCGGCTTTCATAGGTTTCTTCAAGTAAGAGATTCCGCCTGTTCTTGATAGCATCACTCCAACCGGATTCGATATCCAAGTCACTGATATGTATTCTCATACACCACTCTCATAGCAGAGAGAGTTTTGCAAAGAGGTCATGGATGGTAAGCCTGTTGTCGATCCAGTCATATACCCGGATCTCTTTGCCGTTCAGATTCCTGGCATATGTGCCGTCCGGGTATATCCATCTTTTACTCGTCATCTGTGGCAGCTGACCAATCCCGGTTTTTTGATCAGCTGCCGAAATGAATCACTCCAGCCCGACATCTCTGGGATCTAAGGTCACACCGCCATCTTCCAGGACAAAGCAGGGAATCCCCGCATAGCCCATCCTCCTGGCCTCATCAAATTCCGGCCGACGATCTCTTAAGCGCAGGAACGCCTTCAGATTCACGACATGAGCTCCGATATCCACCATTCGAAAATCCTCCCTGCCCCTGATCTGTTCCTCAACTGCCGCACAATCCGGGCAGCTTGGCATGCCATACACCGTAATCATTACCTTCTCCTCTCTCTAAAACGGGAAACACTTTCTCGTCATGAATACATTATCTCTTCTCCACGCCAAGTCTCAAATCTTCTCTTACTGATAAACAGAGCATTCAGATATAGGCGATCGGTAGCGCAAGCAGATTCTCCCTCAGATATATCTTCTCAGGAATCAGGCACAGGATCACTCCCATTCCCCGCTTCCTGTCAGGAATCTTGTCCAGAACCGGATTTGTCGCCCCCATAGATGCCTTTGGATTTGCTGTCATCTTAATTTCGATGGGATAGAGCACACCATTTTCCTCCAGGATCAAATCAATCTCATTTTCCCGCCTGCTGCTCTTGTCTTTACCTCGATAATAAAAGACGCTGAAGCGATAGTCCTTCCCCTCATTACTATATGATTTGAGAATTTCCGAGACGACGAAGGTCTCAAACATATTCCCCGCAACGGCCGAGTTCTTCAGTGCATCCGCCGTCAGCCATCTTGTCAAATAGCAGGCCAGGCCTGTATCTCGGAAATAAATCTTGGGGGAACGGATGGTGCGCGTCAGAGCGCTGGCGCTGTAAGGCTGCAAGAGATAGACGATCCCCGTTCGCTCCAGAATCGCGATCCACTTGCGTACCGTCGGTTCGCTGACTCCTATCTCACCGGCGATATTGGAATAATTTAAGAGCTCGCCTGTTCTGGCTGCGACTGCCACGAGAAGCTTGGTGAAGGTAAGTCCATCCCCTGAGACCAGTTCATTGATATCCCTCTCCAGATATGTGGACACATAGGAGGAATAATACTCCTGCCAATCCCTGTCAATATCATAGAGTTCCGGGTACGCGCCCTTGTGGATGATTTCCCAGAGGTCCGGGGAAAGGCAGAGTTCTTTCTCTCTCTCCTTCAGATAATCATCTGTTGGGATAAAATGCCTGTTAAATCCCACCCCATGGATTTCACGCAGAGAGAGTCCTGCCAATTCCGTAATGGAGACTCTGCCCGCCAGGGACTCTCTCATTCCTTTCATGAGCTCCAGTCCCTGTGATCCGCTCATAATAAAGAGGCCTCGCTCCTCAGAGGCATCTACCCTCTGCTTAATGTCCTCCAGGATACAGCTCTCTTTTTGTACTTCATCGATAAAAAGCGGGCAGGGATGATTCATAAAGAAAAGCCCCGGCTCCTCCCGCGCCTGAAGGCGGGTCAGGCGGTCATCAAAGCTCGCCTGCTGATACTGGGAAAACTCATGCCTGATCATCGTTGATTTCCCAACTTGCCTTGCACCTGTGATCAAGGCGCATTTGCTTGTTGCGACCCGCTCCTTTAAGATCGGTGCGATTGCCCGCTTGATGTATGTCATACCAGCTCCTGTGTCTAATTCAAATTTCAATTTTAGTATAGTCGATCTAATTTATTTTTTCAACAGAATAATGCGTCCGATTCAAGCTTAAACTTTGAATCGGACGCATTTTACCAAGTATTTATTCTCATATGATATTAAAAACTGTACATGAGCGCTCTCACAATCCCACGATCTTTCACCGCCTGGTCAACAACGCTCCTCCCCCGCCTGAATACGGATCAGGCAGTCGTCAGGGCTCGTCTGCTGATATTGGAGAAACGAGCCCTTCCCCGCAGAGCGCCGTGATCTCCTCAACCTCCGGCATCATGCGAAGTGATCCCCGTCTTCTGACGATCAGAGAGGCCGCCGCATTGGCTCTCTTTAACATTAGGCTCAACTCCGGTCCAGTCAAGTCTTTGAGCATATCCCCGGCAGCAGATCCTCGTTCCTCCGGAGCAGAAGCGGCTTTCTCTTCCACAGATCGGCGCATTCTCCTCTCCTCATCTGTATCCCCGATCAGACGCTTCACACCGGCTTGCCTTTGTGCATCCTGATCTGCCCTCTCCAGAAGAAAGTTCAGCATAGAACCTGTAAAGGTATCCCCCGCTCCGGTTGTATCAACGACCTGATCCGCCGGATAGGGCTCGGCGCAGACAAGCTGATCTCCGTAATAGGCCCTGCTGCCCTGCTCTCCCAGGGTGACGCAGATCAGCTTCGTATGAAACTGATCCTGCAGAGACCTGGCCGCCCGATCGTAATCCTTCATTCCTGTGATAAATTCGATTTCATTATCGGAAATTTTCAGAACATGGCACTGACGGATTCCATATAGGATGGCTTCCTTAGCCTCCGCCAGATTCCTCCAGAGGGGCGGGCGCAGGTTGGGATCAAAGGAAATCAAAGCCCCGGCCTCTTTCGCTGTCTGAATCGCCGTCTCTGTCGCCGCCCTGCAGACCGGATCTGTCATGGACAGAGTTCCAAAGTGAAAGATCCGGCTCTGCCGGATCAGATCCTTCCTTACATCCGCAGCTGACAGCATCATATCCGCCCCCGGATTGCGGTAGAAGGAGAAGTCCCGGTCCCCGTTGGCCAGCTTATGCACAAAGGCGAGCGTGGTATGAACCTGAGAATCAAAGCAGAGACCCTCGGTATCAATCCCGCACTCTGCAAGAATTCCGGCCAGCTTCCGGCCGAAGGCGTCCTCTCCTACCTTGCCGATAAACGCCGTCTTGCGCCCATACTTGGCCAGCATGGCCAGCACATTGCAGGGAGCCCCTCCGGGGTTGGCCTCCAAAAGGGAATTCCCCTGCTCAGAGAGCCCGTTCTCCGTGAAATCAATCAGCAATTCACCCAGGGCTGTTACATCATACTGTTTCATGACAGAATCTCCTCTTCCAGACAGCCTACTCGTATTGTTTCATAATTCTATTCCGTCACAGCAAAAAATCCTCATCTTAGAACACGTTCGCTTCGATTCATTCCCTGTACCTACACAGACTTATCTATAGATTATTCTGCATCTCAACTCTTTTCAATCTATGCTTCACAATTGATATATGATTCTGCGCGGAACAAATGCAAAACCCTTTTGCAATACACTGTCTCTCATGGCGCAAATATAACAATTCTCTATTTCTATTTTTGTGTGATTTATATAGACGATATCTCTTCTTCCCTGCAGACAGCTTCCATGATCTGCCTATTTTACAGATCTTCACAAAAACAAACAGCGTTCTATAGTAAAAGAGACCTAAAAAACGGATAACTTAACCATTTTTACCTATGTTCCCTTTTCACCTCCATTGTCCACATAGACACCCGAGAGATCTGACAACTGCCCCCAAGTGCGCAGATTGAATTTCTGATCAATCCCTCTTCCGAAAAAATATTGGTGCTAAGTACTTTTCGACCGCCTTCCAGAAAAATCTCCACTGAACTTCGATCAAGATAAATATCCAGATCCAGCTGTCCTCTTCTGCACCGGCTCAATTCTGTATGGACTTTACCCCTGCTCCATCCATCTGCCTGATTTCTGTCAAGGATCACTTCCTGATGCTCAAGATCAAGTTCCAGCTTCAATTGATGTTGTCCCGTATCTTTAAGCGTAAAAATGACCTTTTTGGCATCTGTTTGCTCCAGATCAATGTTCAGCTGAATTTCCGCAGTCTGTGCCTCTGTTCCCTGAATGATATGGCATTGCTGATCCAAAACCATAATGTTCGTCTCCGTGACCTCATCTCTTCGGATCGACTGATATTCCTCGATCGGCAGAAAACGAAGCGTATGATCCTGATTCAGTCGGATCTGGCGCACCAGACTGAAGGAGCCGCACCATCCCTCTTTATAAGTCGGTCCCCAATCCTTCCAACGTGGCATCCAGTCCCACTCGTTCGCCCATCCAACAACCATTCGTCTCCCCTTGCTATCGCAAAAAGACTTGGGCGCATAGAAATCAAAGCCGCTGTCACTATCTCCTTGGATCGTATAAGTGAACTTACCCGTCTCATAACTGAAATCGCCGACAAGATATAAGGCCGTTCGGTCCCCCGTTCCCATCGGAGAGATCAGCAGAACATATTTCCCGTCAAGTTCAAAGAAATCCGGGCATTCCCACATATATCCCAGGTCTCCACGGCTCTCTGCCAGTACATTGACAAATTGCCAGTGAAAGAGATCCTCAGAGTGAAAGAGTAAAGCCTTGGCGAGCTGATCTCTCGATGCCCCGCACACCATATAATAACTTCCATTATGCTCCCAGACGCAGGGATCTCGAAAGTTTGCCTCATCATACCCTTTCGGGGCGCAAAGGATTGGGTTCTTCTCATATTTTTCAAAGTGGATTCCATCCTCACTGCAGGCAAGACACTGCACTTGTTTGAATCCATCGCCCTCATTGTAGGTTCCTGTATAAATCAGGTAGAGTTTCCCATCTTTTTCAATTGCGCTTCCCGAGAAACAACCTCCCTTGCAATGATCGTCATATACTTCACTCGGGGCAAGCGCCACAGGCAAATAGTCCCAGTGAATCATATCTTTGCTCACCGCATGCCCCCAGTGCATACTGCCCCAGAAGGGCTCATAGGGAAAGAACTGGTAGAAGAAATGATATTTCCCATGAAACTCAATGATCCCGTTCGGGTCATTCATCCAGCCAACTTCGGGCATAAGATGAAAGTTCTGCCTCCAATGCCCCTGCCTAACCTTGTCTCTATGCTTGGCAATATATTCTTCAATTGCCGCTATTTTCTCTTTCATGAAAGCTTCTGTCATTTTCTTATTCCCACTACGCATACGATCTGGCACTGCTTTTCGTCATGACCCAGGACCTAGCACATCTTTTCTGCAATCTCAGGCGTATCCATGACTGTTTTCATTCGCAGATTACATCTCCTCTTCTTCATCGAAAACCTTCCGCAGTTCCCTGGCAAACTCTGTATTCAGCGCAGACTCCCTTCGGCATTTTGTCTCCTTAATTCTAATCTGCTCTTCTCTGGCCGGAGCATACTCCTCCCACCGCTTCTGATAGTGATCCAGAGCAGTTCTCATTTCCTCTGTGAGTTCTTCCCTCTCCTGCATTCTCTCTGCTTCTACCGGAACGACAGGAAGCCGTTCTTCCACAGGCGGCACGCAAATATCTGTCACTGTCGGCAGCTTCTGATACCAATAGGCAGTCGAGCACCACTCATCAGACAGGTGATTGGCATGACCGTGTTCTATCGTCACCTTAAGATGCTTCTTAAAACGCACCGGATCTGTCAAATGAAAACGATAAGCCACATTGAATCCGTGCGGACTATCCGCCTCATGAACAACTGTTCCAAAGAAGGGAAAATTATTCCTCTGTACCCCCCAGCCCTGGTTCAGATAATCTTCCGTTCCTGTTCCATTGAGACTGGGATACTCCTCTCCGTCAATAAAGAACATATCATTTCCCTCACCCCACCAACTGCCCTGGTAGTGTTTTACGGTCAGATTACATCCCACATATTGTCCTTCTCCCTCTACATCCAAGAGGACATAGTTGTTCTCTCCCTTGAAATTGGTGACATTATTCACCTCAGGGGCATTGACTTGAATATCAGGTCCCCAACCCTTTGTTGGATTCTCTCTGTGCCAGCAGGCATGAAAATAGGCGGTATCCTGATCCAGAGGCTCATGGTACATCTCGTAATCAATATTAAAGTAGAGGATGAAGGGAAGATCATTCTCGTTGACAATCTCAATCTTTGCCTTCTTACCAAAGGGCATAGGAAAATAGCAGGTGACCCCGCAGGGCGCCCCAAATCTTCCTGCCTCCTCCGGCTTCAACGAGACCGTAAAAGGCAGCGAATTTAAGTTTCCCGGATAACTGTTTCCAATACAGAAAAAATCACCGAGGGGAACCAGGACACTTGGCTTATCCTGATCATCCCAGGTCATTTTGATCAGAACTTTCCGGTAGTAGAAGGGATCATAATCATCCCAGATCAAGCCAAGCGCCGGTCCCACCTCATTCACCGGTGCAGATTGGGCATTTAGCACGGGATCTATAATTGCCGGTTTTACCACGCGGCGGCAGGAAGATGTCATCCATATATGATGTATACATCCCGGACCTTCTATCTCTCCCAGTGTCACAGCTTCTCCCGCCGGAATCTCCCAGTAATCCTGGTTTTTCCCTCTCTGATCCCAGCTCGCTAAGCGTCCATTCCTCGCATTCTTAACCCTCGTCACATCGCGAAACATACCTGATATTTCACTCATCTTTATCCTCCTCTGCAAATTTTCTTATTAACACTTGATTTTTACGCTTCGCTTTCTAACAAGCTATATGAAAGCCCCATTGGTTCGGTGTCCTTATCCCTTCACCGCCCCCGCAGTCATCCCTTCAACAATATTCTTCTGAAACAGGCCATAGAAAATCAGTTCTGGAATAATGATCATTATGCTGGAAGCAATGATGCCACCATAGTTGACACTGAATTTGCCCTTAAAGAAAGATGCCCCCATCGAAAGGGTATAATCTCTGATATCCCGCAGCATAACGGATGCGAATGGGAATTCATTCCAAATGTAGAGCACGTTAAAAATGACAATTGTCGCGATCACCGGCTTCGACATGGGAACAATAATTTTCATAATCAGCTGACGTAGATTACAACCATCGATCACTGCGGCTTCATCCATTTCTCTTGGGATTTTCTTCAGATATCCGGTAAAGAGCAGGGTGTTGAAAGAAATGGCTGTCGCCACATATGGGAACACCAGTCTCAGCTTCCCCCCGATATGAAAGAGCACTGTAATTCTGTATACCGGGAACAAAAGAATAAAAGGAGAAATGGAAAGTCCCAGAATCAGATAGGCATACATAGCGGTTTTTGCCCTCGGATTGAAGGTCATCCGCGCAATGACAAAAGAACTCAGAAAGGTAATCACCAACTCAATTGCCATGGAAATTAGACAGATCAGAAACGTATTCCCGTACAGTTGTGGATAGTTCAACGTATCCAATGCATCCTTATAGTTAGAAAAATCCATCGTTCTTGGAAGTACAAGCGGATTTAAGATAATCTCATTATTATCCTTAAAGGAAAGTAAGATCATCCAGGCAAAGGGAAAGACTGCGAAAATAGTAATTACCAGCATGATCACTGTCATAATCCACTTTTTCTTCTTAGACTCTACCACGACGCTCCTCCTTTCCTGTAATTCTCGTGTAAATTGCCACAATCACCAGAGAGACCGCAAACGTAAGAACTGCAATGCACATACCGTATCCATATTCCCCTTTGGTGAAGGTCGTCGTATAACTATAGGTGACCAGTGTCTCTGACATATGGTTGGGTCCGCCATTGGTTGTCTGTTGGACAATCTCAAAAATTTTAAAGACCCCGGTAATCACCAGGATCGCCACTGTCGATATCTGCGGCTTCATCATCGGGAAGATGATATAGCGGATCCTCTGCCAGTCCGAGGCTCCGTCAATTGTTGAAGCTTCAACAACATCCCCCGGAATCATCTTTAATCCCGCAATATAAATTGTTACGATATAACCCAGCTGCTGCCAGAAATAGATAAAAGATATAGAATAGGGAGAAAGCCTGTCTCCTCCAATCCACTGTTGTGTTGGTATCCCCAGCTGACCAAGGAGAGCATTTAAAATACCTATCTTTGGATCCAAAATATACACCCAGATAATACCGACAATAATCGGTGCAATAATTGCAGGTGAAAAGATCAAAGCCTTACAGAGATTCACGCCTTTCAGTCGATGATTTAAGAGAATAGCGACAAAAAAAGCCGCAACCATCAACAAAATAAAATCAACAAGTAAAATAATCGTCGTATTCTTAAGAGAAATCCAGAAGATACGATCCTGAAATAATCTGACATAGTTCTGAAATCCGACAAAAGACGATTTTCCTATTCCTGAATATTTGGTGAAACTGTAGTATATAGCCATACCAATTGGGATCATTATAAAAATCGTGTAAATGCTCAGTGTCGGAAGTGTGAGGCCAATAATACTCTTCTTTTTACTCGGCCAATACATATAAGACAACCTTTCTCTGAAAAGAGGAACTGTAGGGAACCTCCTGTCTCATTTCCTCACAGTTCCTCCTTCTTATTCATAACAACAGACTGCTCGTAAAGCGCGCATTCTATCGTTTCATGATTCGAATCCTTCTTCCGTACTCAACGGGGCAAAGCGCCCATCTGAGATTCATGAGTTGCCCAGTGCTTCGTCAATTTTTTGAAGGGCATCATTCGGTTTATAATTCCCCATCATGACCCCCAGCATAGAATCATACAATTGGTTTTGTGTAGCAGCATTCAGAATCTGATCCGGTTGTGCTTTTGGGCTGATCCATCCGTCTGCCGAGAGCGCCTGATTCACCGATTTGAGTGAGTACTGTGTATCAGATATCTTCACATCTGTATAATTGGTTGCCGGGAAAACAGAACCTTCATAAGAAATATTTGCCGCATCCTTACCATAGTAAAAGCTTAGAAAAGCATAGACAGCATCTTTTTTTGCTGCATCCTTATCAACAGCCGCACTGACACAGATCGGAGCTGATGGCACTTTCATTGCACATTTCTGGTTATAACTGCTGTCTGCGAAAGTCGGTCCCCACCAAAATCCAATCTGATCTCCTATTTTCTGATCAAATTCAGCCGCATCCCAGGCCCCAGTATTCATAAAGGCGCACTTGCCCGCTTCAAAAGAAGCCTTGGCATCAAAATAACTGAGCGTTGACATATTTTCAGGGAAAGCCTTCACCTCTTTCAGTTTTTCCAGCTTTTCAAAGCAATCCGTCATATCAGAGTTATTCATCCCTGTCTTTTCCTCCAGAATTTTACTGATATTCTCGGAATATCCATAGCGATCCAGAAACATCAAATAAGCCCAAATCGCATAGTTATCTGTACTTCCCTGGGCAATCGGTGTAATTCCTGCCCCATTCAGTTTTTGACACATATCAAGGAATTCGTCAAAGCCGGTTCCCTGTATTGGCTCCTTCACTCCGGCCTGGGCGAGAACCTTTTTGTTGTAGAAGAAGCCTTCCACATTGGCCTGATATGGAAGCCCATACTGCATCCCCTTGTCATTCTGAAAGGCCTCCTGCATGCTCTTTCCTAAGGCTTTTCCCGTATCGCTGCTATCCTTGAGGAAATCCGTAAGATCCATCAGATGCCCGGCGCTGGCGAACTCCGGTGCCTGCGCGGAATCGCACCAGAACAACTCGGGAAGCGTTCCATCCGTAGCCTCTAATTTCATACTCTGATCATGTGCAGATTTTTCCGCCGACTCAAACTCTACGTGATACTTGCCATCATATTTCTTATTAAATGCATCGACGATTTTCCATGTAACCGTCTCCTGCTTTTCGGGATCCGCTACATGAATTCCGAATTTTATCGTCGTCACCCCTTCCTTCGTCTTGTCTACTGGCTCCTGACCCGATTTTCCCGTGCCTCCACAGCCTGCAAATATTGAGATCATCATAGAAACTCCCAATAACATCGCCAGAATTCGTTTTGTCCTCATACTTATCTCCTTTCCCCTTGATAAATTATAATTCTGAAGAAAACATGAATTCCTTTTCGATATGTAACCGATTACATATCGGACAAAACACAGTCACATGTATTTTCAAAATACACCTCTGCTTCTGCGCAGTCTACCGAACGGTCTGACCTCGCTGTACTGACACATCGACCATTTGATGCTTCGGATAATCACGATCTCCTCCAATTCTTGCTATAATCCCCTGCACACAGGCAGAAGCAATTGCCGGTACATCCTGCGCGATTGACGTCAACTGCGGCTCTGTGAACTCTCCTATGTCAACACCATCATATCCCACCAGACAAACATCATCCGGAATTCGCTTTCCCTGTTCCTTAAGGACACGCATGCAGCAGGCGACAGATAAATCTACAGAAAAAATACCATCATAATTGCAGCCGCTGTACAGATACTTGCGAGCAATTCTCTGATAATAATCATAGTCAAATTCGTTCCATGCCGTCTCAACAGTTGTTACATGCACTCCATGCAACTCACACACCCTGGCGAATTCCTTATGGCGCTCCCGCGCAGGAGTATTTACCATTTGATAGATAGAAAACTGGATGACATTCCTGCATCCCGCATGAATCATCAGCTCCGCAGCCAACCTTCCCCCCTTCTTATGGTCTGAACTGACCAAAGGAATATCCTCTCCCAAATCTCTGTCGATCGCCAAAATCGGTTTTTTTACCTTCTGATACACTTCTTCGTTCAGCGAATGCGACCCGACAATCAGACCGTCCACAATATTCCGATTCAGAAGATCCAGATAATCTTTCTCCCGATTGTTAATTCCAATCGTATTGCAAATCATGGTCTTATAGCCTCGTTCATAGAGCTGCATTTCAATATGCTTACTGACCTTCGAAAAGAATGGATATTCCATATCAGGAATCACGATGCCAATAATGTGCGACTGATTGTGATAAAAGCTCCTCGCAAGCTCATTCGGCTTGTAATTCAGCTCATCAACAGCTCTCTTGATATTATTCCTTGCATCATCAGATACATACCCACTTCCATTGAGATACCTTGAAACAGTCGCAACACTCACCTGCGCTCTTCGCGCAACATCTTTCATACTCGCCATTCCGTATTGACCCTCTGTTTCTCGTATATTATGTAACCGATTACATATCTATCATAACATTTCCCTTTATCTTGTCAATAAATTGCCTCTCTTAAAATATGACAATTATTCATCTCTTTTTTTGTATAAATCCAACAGAGCGAAATAGACTCCTGTACTTGAGAGGACGCCTTATCCTGCAGGTATCCCCTCAAGTACAGGAGTCTTTCAAAAGATATGTGAAAAACATCATAGAAGACGGAATACTCTCACTACTCCCAAGTGGATACATCAAAAGACGCTGACCAAAAATCCAAACGTCTCACAAGTTCTTCAAAAAGCATTTCTCTCTAAAATCCAAGGGTAATGATACCTTTACCATCTGTATCATCTAATTCCATATGGACGCGTTCATCTGAAATGAAGCTTTACGTTTCCTAACACACATCTCCAAATATAACTTCTGTCATCTCCTCTTCGCACTCAATCGGTCCCACAATCGGGTGTTCGCCTGTGGTATGACCAAAGAAATCCTGATTAAAGACAATCGTGCTTCCATCCGGATTCTCATATCCTTCTTCCGGCTCAAAAGCCTCTCCCAGTGTCTGACTGGAAATCATTTTCCTTCTCTGCTCACTCACAAGTACAAAGAGATTCGTGTTCAGCTTCCAACTTCCTTCTTCTTCGATCAGTTCCAGTCGAACAGGATGTTCTGTATCAAGAATGGCATCTTTTTCCTTCTTCCAGGCCTTGGCTCCATTCAGATAGGTATTCCCATGAGCATAAATCGGAAGATGCAGATAATACCGGTTCGATGGATCAGCCCCCATACCACAGTAACCATTGAAATGCTCTTCCCATTCCTCACGAGTTTCATACGCCTGGTCAAAGACCGCTGTTCCAACTGCTACATTGTTGTCGTCCCAGGTATTCTCCGCTTCCGCCATCATTCGCTTTGTTTCTTCCATGAAGGGACGAACCTTTCTCTGCAGAAAAATATTATTATAGAAGCGGTCATCTCCATGCAGAATGGTCATAAATCCAACTACTTCTGTCCCGTGAGGAACATGGTAAGGCGTATACCGTGCAGATGGCAGTGTCGGTGCCCCGTTATCTGTTCCGATACCGACGGAAACCAATCCACCGGCAATCAAATTGTGCACACAGGCAAGCCCCTGCGTGGGCATCTTGATCGCACGCTCAGACAAGAAGATATTATGATCCACCAGTGTTGGACCATGAGAAACCTCAACGAAGAGATCCTCTCCAAGGCCTTCCAGATGTTCCCGCTTCAATTTTCCTTTGGCCGCAAGCGTATTATCATGAAACAGATTCTGTGTAACCCTCGTCCCCTGAGCCTCCCAGTCAAGCCAGATTCCCCTGGTGCAGTGATGGATATGGTTTCCTCGAAAAATAACGTCAATTGCTGCATGCATTTTAATTCCGCTGATCTCCGCGCCAGCCAGATTCTGTTTATTGTTAATCCGATAGATTTGATTGTCCTCAATCAGAGAAAAAGCACCTCCCAGATGACCGACGATACCTGTCTGACCGCAATCATGAATCCTGCATCTGCGAATGATATGATGACCAATTCTTTCTTTGGTCCAGCCATCCTTCTGAGCAATCATGACACAGTCTCTCTGGGTCTGTGTTCCATCCTTATACTTGCCCTTCATCCACTTGTTGTCATTCCCCATCTGATAATATTTCCCCAGAGAAATCCCGCTACACTTGGAATGAGAAATATCACAGTCCTCAATGATCCATCCCCTTGACCAGTGCGGGCCAATCATTCCCTCCTGACAGGCCGTCGGAGGAGCCCACTGTGTCGCTGCCTTCGTCACGGTAAATCCGCTGAATGTAATGAACCCGACCTCCTCTTCCTGCGGATAGAAACAATTCTGCCGGACATTGATCTCGACCTTCTCTTCATTCGGATTTTTCCCCTGAAAGTTGGCATAGATCAGAGTTTCATCCGTGGTTTCATCCTGCTTTGTGTACCAAGTATACACTGTTGCCTCCGGATCCCAGGAAGCCTCATAAATCTGTGGCTGCAGAACATCTTCCAGCTTCGTCACTTCATATAGGGACTTATTGCCCAGATATACTTCTCCCAGATGGGCGATATGGCTGGCATCAAACCAATCTCCTTCAACCAGCCTGGTATAGGGATTGAATTCTCCGAAAAAGCCATTGGGGATACGGGCCAGATAGACCTGCGGATGGTCTTGCAGCGGTTCCCAGTGTCTGACTTCTTCCGCTCCTGTAATCACCGCTTTGCCATTTTCTATTGCCCGATACTCAATACGAGCTCCTGGTTTTCCCGCACGCTTTGGATTCACATTCTCACGATAAATCCCTGGTGCAACCCAGATCCGATCTCCTGGTTGAGCAATATCCGCTGCCTGCTGAATCGTTTGATAGGGACGTTCTTTTGTGCCAGATCCAAAGCGCCTCGCACCTGCGTTTACATAGATTTCCATCCCCATGCTCCTCTCTTTTACTCATGACAATGGAATACCCACAGAGCGCATGTTCCATTGTTTCACTATAACTCATTCTTACGCTGAGCCCTTTCACTGCCTTTACTTTTTTATCGCCGCTATTCTGTCTGGCATATGCTCCCCTTAACGGATTCTATCGGCCTCTCTAACCCTTGACTGCGCCTGCCATCATTCCCTTTACCAGCTTATCCTGCATGAAGATAAAAAGAATAATCATTGGCAGAACAGAAAGGGTCAGGCAGGCCATAATCATGGCGGTGTTAGTTGAATACTGCCCCTGATAATTCCAGAGTGCCAGGGGTAAAGTCCGATTGCTCTCAGACTGGGTCAGGGTGAAAGCGAAGATGAATTCATTCCAAATGTTGACCCCGTTATAAATTGCCAGTGTAGACAGTCCCGGTTTGGCCAGTGGCAAAATCACCTTAAAGAAACGAGCGTATCTGCCGCAGCCATCAATATCAGCTGCCTCTTCCAATTCCATAGGAATCCCTTTCATAAAACCAGTCAGAATAAAGACAGAGATAGGTGTTGCAAACGCAACATTGGTTGGAACCAGCGCCCAAATCGTATCGTAGAGTCCTGTATTGACCGTCATTTGAAAGACTGGAATCAAGGTGACATGCATGGGAACAGACATTGCTGCAACAATCAGCGCATAGACGGGTGCCCTCATCTTAAAATGAAATCTGGAAAGAGGATAGGCCGCACAAGCTGAAATGAACAGAAGAATGACCAGAGACAGAACTAAGACGATTACTGAATTTCGAAAGTAAATCCAAAACTGCGGATCCGTAATGATTGACACGTAATTATCCGGGAAGAACTTACTTGGCATGTGAAATGCCCCATACATAATGGTCTCTATCTTCTGTTTAAACCCGGTGATCACCATAAACAGGAAGGGAACGAAGGTGACAAGCAGCCAGAACACAGCAAAAATCAGGATCACAATCCATGAGGCCAGGCTCCTGGCATTTTTCTTTCTCATCACACCACCTCCTTCTTCCTGTTCATGAGGTACATGGCAAGGCCCGCAATCAGAGTAATCAGCAGAAACATGCCTCCGGCAATTGCGGAGCCGTAGCCCATGTTGTACTTACCGAATGACTCCTTATACATGTAGGTCGCCATCAATTCTGTGGATTCTCCCGGTCCACCCCCTGTCATGACGTATACCAGGTCGAAGTACTTCAAAGAACCTGTGATCGACAGAATCACCGCACTCCTGATGGTCGGAACCAACATAGGCAGGGCAATCTTAGAGATATACTGAGTTCTTGTCGCCCCGTCGACCACTGCAGCCTCATAGATTGATTCACTGATACTGGAGTAGCCGGCCATATAATAGACCATATAAAAGGGAATAAACTGCCAGCAGATAACCCCGATCACCGCATAAAGCGCTGTATGCTGATTGCCCAAGAGATCAACATTGCCCCAGCCAAACAGCTGTGAAATAGAGGAGAAAAGCCCCCCATTGGTAGCAAGTGCGTAGTGAAAGAGATAGCCGACCGCAACGGAACTCATCAGAAGCGGAAGGAACCAAATCACCTTGAATCCATTGAACTTACGTCCTCCGGCATCTAAGATGCTGGCCAGGAAAATTCCAATCGGCATCTGAATCAGCAGAGAGAGGACCATCACAATCAAGTTGTTCTTAAAGGCCGCCCAAAACTTAGCATCATGAATCAACTTATTCCAGTTATACAGGCCTACAAACTGCTTGGTCGACGAGATTCCATTCCACTGTGTGAAACTGTTCATAAATGTGGCGATAATCGGGTAGACAATATAGACCAGCATTAAGGTGATAACTGGAATCAGAAAAACCAGGGCACAAATAGAAACCGCCCTTTGTCTTCTGGCTGCAAGCGATGCTCTCTTCCCCATCATTTCCTCCTTTGTCACAAACAATTGAATATATGCTTCGCAAATAGTCAATTGTCATGAATCAGAGGAGGACGAACCGCAAACCCAACCGATCCGTCCTCCCTGATATTTTCTACTTAGATACAGAGGATTCTTTAAAGTACTGTGTCAGTGCATCCTGCTGTTCCTTAGCGACATCCTCAGATGACGCAGATCCGTCGAAAAGCTTCTGGGTAGAAGACTTATGAACTGCCGCAACAGATGATGGCAAATACTGATCCCACCAGAGCTGCACATCAGATGCCTTATCAATAATTGATGTAATCTCCTGCCATGCCGGCTCGGAAGATTTCGCGCCTTTCAAAGGCGGCAGATTCCCATTGTCGATGTCCAACTTCATCCACTCATCACTGGCATAGTAAGCTGCCATCTTCACTGCCTCTTCCAGTTTTTTCCCTGTGCAGTTGAATGAAAGAAAGTTGTCACCCAAAGTGCCAAGAACCAGACTCTGATCCGCCTTAGAATCACTTGCTGTCGGGAAAGCAAATACTCCCATATTCTTATAGAAATCCGGATTTTCCGTCTTGATGGAGGCAACCTGCCATGATCCCTGCAACATCATACCCGCCCCCTTGTACAGAAGCGCTCTATCCTCTCCGTCATCAGGAGATAAGGAATTGACTCCCTCCGGGAAATACCCCTTCTTGACCCATTCTCCAATCTTATCGCCGGCCTCCTTTGTCGCCTCATTGACCAGTGAACCTGACTGATCATAGGCCTTGGTAATCACCTCCGAACCACCGTATCTGGCTGTCAGGTAGCAATAGTACATTGACCCTGTCCACTGCGCCTTATTGGCAAGTGCAAACGGCGTAATTCCATCTGCCTTCATCTTCGCACAGAGCTGATCCAGCTCTTCAATGGTCTTTGGAATTTGATAGCCCTTCTCCTGCCATAATTTCTTATCGTAGAAGAACATGGCTACCGACTGGTTCTTGACCGGAAGCGCGTAAATCTTACCATCCACCGTTGCCTGGTCCAAAGCTGCCTGCGTGTATTTATCCCTTAAGCCCAGCTTTTCGACAATCGATGTGATATCCTGCGCATAACCGGACTTGATATATTCCCGCATAGGACCACCAGTCCAGTGCAAATAGACATCCGGACACTTCCCGGCGCTCATAGCAACAGACAATTTCTGCTTGTACTGATCATTCACAGTGGCCACCTGATTCACAGTGAACCCGGATTCCTTGGAATCCTTCTTGTTGTACTGATCCACGGCGTAGCTCCAGATCGTCTTGTCCGGCTCATCCGTCGCAATATCCCACATGGTAATGGTCTTGTCATCCCCTGTTGAATCTCCCTTAGTCGCAGGTGTCGGCTGTTTTCCGCAGCTGGCAAGTACCGAAACTGACACAACTGCCGCCAAAAGGACCGCTAATGTTCTTCGCTTCATACCTTCCCTCCTTACCATAGCACATGGTCCGATCTGTTCATTATGCGCATCCGACCTCTATATCCGATCAACAGCACATAAGTAATTCTGTCTCCAATTATCTTTCCGTAATCCCTTCCTTTATATCACATTTCTGTTATAATTAGCATGTTTCTTTGATCTCAATGAAATCCCAGGTGCCCCTATGAAGAACAACCTCCTCTTTGTCTCCTCTTTGCTCCACAGCCTCGTTCGGCAGATTGACTGTCTTCCTGCAGAATCTTCTCTTTTCATAAGCCGGGTCTTTCACACCTCTCCAGATCTGCTCGTCGACTTTCAAGACCAACTCTTCAGCCAGGCAATTCTTAATCTGTCAGAGGTATTTTCCCTTGCAAAGGATGTTCCAGCTATTTTTACGATTAATGAAGACTTTGCCTACGCTCTAATGCAGAGCACTTGCAGCTCCTCCTTCATTCTGATCGGGCCTGTCCGCTTCTCCACCAGGGTATATTCCCGCTTCACCTATACCAGTAACGATCTGCAGGTCTCAATGGATCCTCCTTCCTACCAGGACTGGCTTCATACCGTTCCCATCTGTGACTATCCCCTCTTCGCTAAATGTTTGACCCTGCTGGCTCTTGGTGAGACCGATACAAGTATGGATGACTTCAACCGCTACCAACAGGAATTGACAGAGAAGAATTGTGTAAATCTTGACCTGTCCGACCGCATCGGCGCCACCTTGACTAAGAACATGTTCCAAAACCTAGAGAATCAAATTGTTCACAACCCCTTCGGACATGAAATACGAGAAGTTACCGCGATTGAACAGGGTAATTTAGCAGCTTTAAATCACGTCATATCTGAGAATTTTACCGGTCGCTATGGCAAACTTGCCGAGACTCCTCTTCGTCAGGAAATCAACATCGGTATCGTAACAATCACCCTGGCTTCCCGCGCTGCCATCCGCGCTGGTCTTCACTTTGAAATTGCCTTTTATATGAGCGATATTGCCATTCAGAGCATGGAAAAATGCCTGGACGTCGAAACCGTCACACACATTTATCGTTCGACAGAACGTGCCTACTGTGAGCGTGTCCGCGAACTCAAGAGCTCCAGTCCAGGGATGAATCCTGCGGAAGAAAACCCACACATTTCTCGTTGCAAAGATTACATCTACACACACCTGCACGGCAAAATAACCGTCGCAGATGTTGCCATGACCATCGGCCTGGAGGCAAATTACTTATCCCATCTCTTTCGCAGGGAAGAGGGTATCTCTATGAAAACATATATCGCAAACGCAAAAATAGAGCTTGTGAAAAACCTACTGGTCTACTCACAAACTCCATATGTAAAAATTTCCTCATACCTGGGATTTTCTTCCCAGAGTCACATGTCCAGACTATTTCGGGCGCATACCGGCATGACTCCAGGACAGTACCGAAATCGGTATCAAAAAGAAGACTTCATTCAGGAAGATCTGGATGGCTAGCCCCTTCCTCTATCTTCTGAAAAATCGGCGCATAGAACTTCGCACACAGGAACCCAGGAAAACTGATTCCAAAGAGAGCAAGCAAAGGAAGAGCCAGAAGCGCTCCCCAAAAGAACAGAAGAACAGGAATAATATTTAAGAGCGCCATGGTCAATGTGACTGGAAAATACGCTACAGAGAGAATCAAGGCTGTCCTTAAAGTTCCCATCAGGCTATTCGCGAAATGACTCTGTACTGGGAAAATAAACTGGATAAACAGAAAGGTCAAACTGATGACAACTGTAATAACAGTGATCAGCGGCAGGGGAAATATACTCTGTTCATAGCGGTATATCAAAAGTTCTCCAAGACCAGGAAGGATTATCGCCAGGATCATCAGCCACAGACAGGTTGCCTGTTTGAAATTTCCCCGAAAGGAAAACCAAAAATCATGAAAAACATAACCTTCTTCTCCCCTGGCCATCTTGAGTAGCACACAGTGCATAGCAACAAGCGCTGCTCCTCCCGTCACGATCGGAAGACTAAACAGAACAACAAGTATATTCAAAAAAAATAAGTCCGCGATTCTCTCAATCATCCTGACGACACGTGAATCCTCTCGCATTTCTCTCTTCATCACGCCCTCCTTCTGCGACAAATGAAACTTCCTCTTCAATCGCCCAGCACCGCAAGGCACCTCCTCATTCCATGTAACTGCTCACATAATCTAGAATCTCCTTAACTCTACCTTCCCAAAGAATCCAATGCAAGATATCATCTTAGATCTTAAGCACAATCGTCTTAGAGTCACAAAACTCCAGCACGACCGCATGAATCATCTGAGATGTTCCATTGATAACAAAAACCGACCACCCCTCTCGCAACTTTACAGATTTTGACAGCGACCCGATATAATGCAAGTGAGATCCGGCCAAACGCAGTATTGGGGCGGGTTCCCGAAGGATCCCGCCCCAACATTTGACATAGAGCCAAAAATACCAACCTGCGTTGACAATAAAGGAAAGACGATACTTGACCGGGCGTTCTACCAAAAGAACTCAAAATCCCCTCCCACCGTCTGGTGGGAGGGGATTATAATCATTCAGCGTTGATTCCTGACAATAGAATAATGTCCTTAAGCATATATTCTATTGTCGCCTGTTCCATAACGAGAGACAGGATCGTTTTCTTAATATCCGCCGTAGGAGTAGGTTCCCCACCTCTTCAGCAGCGTTCTGATATTGCCGCCGAATCTGCGATTGACCTGCTTGGTCAGAAAGGCCTGGTGGCTGGCATGGCTGTCGACTCCCGCGTAACCGGAGCTCGTCTGCCCGAAGCCCTTACCCTCAATGGTGTGAATGACCCAGGTGGCCTCCTCGACAGAGAGAGAATCAATCAGGCTGTCCAGTCCGGTTGACTTGTGGTAGGCGGATCCCTTTCTATGTCCCGGGATGGCCAGAAGCAGGCTTGCCACCTCGCGGGCGTTGGCGCTTCCTGTCATGACGAGAAGTCCGTCAGAGCCGAAGTAGGGGCTGGTCGTGCTGACTTCTACTGAGTCCGTTTCCTGAGATGTGCTCTCGGCCATATTCGTCGCTTCTGTCTGCGCGCTTGCGGTCTGCTTGGCTGCAGCTGCCTGAGCCTTCTTCATCGCCCTGCTCTTGGCCGCTTTTGTCTTGGTCTCCTCAGCTGCCTTTGCCTTGGCTTCTTCCTCGTCGACCTTCTGCTTAGCCTCGGCAATCGTCTTGTCGCCGGTCTGTGCCAGAGACTCTGCCGCTTTGGCCGTCAGCTGGCCCGAAAGACTCGCCGCGTCTGTCTGTGCTTCATTCTCGGAAGCACCCACCAGGTCTACCTGCTCCTGGCTGACACTGGCTGTCGTAGCCTGGGCAGAAACCATTGCCTCGGACGCCGAATCACCGGTACTTCCCATTGTCTGCAGGGACATGGCGCCGGAGAATACTGTTGTCACAACCAGCAGGCCGACTGCCAGACGATTCTGCAGTCTGTGATTGGCCAGTGACTGGCGCAGGTCCTTGACTTTGTTTTTTACATTTTTGTTATCCATGAATCTTATTATTACATAAATGTTACAAATGTCAAGCCTGACTGAAACATTTCCGTGAAGACTTGGTGAAAGCGCTTATGCGCACTCTCCCTCCTGTCCCCTCCATGAATCGCAAGGTGGATCCCCCGGTTTCAATTTCCCCATTCACTTCCTTCAGTTCCCCTGCTTGGGAGAGACCTCCAGATAGTCAAGAAGCGTCGCCTGAAAATCTGCCCCCTTCATGCGGCAAAGAGCTCCAGCGGCGCAGGATATCTCATCATATTTCAAAACCTCGTCCCGCCTGATGTTCTTCCCCGAAATGACGACGGGGACAGGATCTCCGCTGTGCTCTTTTCGCTCGCAGGGCGTCGAATGATCCGCGGCGAGCGCAATGATGACATTTCCCAGATCCTCCCTGGCGGCGATCAATTGCTCGACACAGGCAAGCATGTGGTCATATTTCTCGATTGCCTGCACCTTTCCTGACGGACGATTGTCATGTCCCATCAGATCTGTCGCCTTATAGTGAAGCGCGACAAAGTCATGGTCTTTCAGCGCCTCCACTGCCATGCCGGCCTTCTTTTCCACATCTGTGTCCAGGTTCCCCGTGAAGCTGCTGTCGGTCATGACATCAAAACCCGCAAGTCTGGCGACACCTAAAACCGTGCTCTCCGCCGCGACACAGGCCGCGGTATAGTGAAGAGCTTCTGTGATCTTCTGGATCGCGGGCATCTTACCCGCTCCTCTGGTCAGGATTGCGTTGGCTGCCAGCTGTCCGACGGCAAGGCGCTTTTGATTCAGAGCGTGCCCGCCCAGAATCTCGTGCGCTCTTATGAGAAACTGATTCAAGACCTCCGCTGTAAATGCCGCCTCCTTGGACCCGTCGAGAGCCCGGGCAAAGTTGATCCTATGATCCTCGACCTTGGGATCCGTATCAGAAATGCAGTCTGACAGGCCCTCTCCGCGGAGGACCAGAACCGCGCGGTGCTCTGTGGCCTCTTTAAAAAGGATCTGAACCCCATCGATCTCCAGTCCGTTCAAGGCCCGCGCCAGATCCCCGGTCCCCTCGCGAATCCGTCCCGCCCGCCGGTCTTTGACGAGGAAATCCCCGTCGACACTGGCGAAATTACAGCGGAGCGCGACATCTCCGGGCAGGAGCTCTACCCCCTCTCCAAAGGCTTCGATCGGACCTCGCCCCGGGTAGTCCTTCAAGTCATATCCTCCCAGGAGAATCATATGCCCGAAATCCGTCCCCACCGGCACGCCCGCCCGGTAAAGGTCTACGATTCCGCAGGATCCGTTCTCAGCCAGCCGGTCCAGGTGAGGCGTGTTGGCATATTGCAGCGGCGTTTTCCCGTCAAGGCTCGGACAGGGCCGATCTCCAAGCCCGTCTGCAATCGCCAGAAGAATTTTATTCTTCATAATAAAAGTTCCTTTCGTGTCATATATTTTGCACTCCAATTTACTCCAGATCCCGGCCGAATCATCCAAAGCTTCAGTAAAATCATCATTCTGAACTCCGGCGAGTCATCATTTCAGACTTCAACCGGGCAATCACTCCTGACTTAAGCCAACGATTCACCCAAAAACTCAATCTGACCCCAGCCTCCAAAATGCGATCTGGCCTCAGCCTTCAAAATACTCTCTTTCCCTCTGAAGTCTATGACTTAATTCCACGGACACAAGCCCTTTTTCACAGACCCTTTTACAGGACAAATCGAATCCAGGCAAAATATACCAGACACAGGGCGCATGCCTCAATGAAGCAGGCGATGACTCCGTAGAGCAGTTCGTCCTTGACCTCAAAGTAACCGGTCCCGAAATAGAGCGCGTTCACCTTGGAATGGGGCGGCAGCGTTATAGTACAGGAAATGCCGAAGGAACAAACCAGGGCAAGAGCTGCCGCGTCCATCCCCAATCCCTTGGCCAGAGTGATGATCGCAGGAATCAGGATAGTGGTGCGAACGGTCTTGCTGGTGAAAATCAGATGGCTGAATACCGTGATGAAAATAAGAGCGATCGCGACCATCGACGGGGCCAGGTGATTCAGTCCGGTCGCGTTGATCAGGCGGTCAATCATCCAGCTCGCGGCCTTGGAATCGTCCAGTGCACTGCCGACAGCATATGCCCCTGCGGAGAAAATCATCAGATCCCACTTGATATTCGCCTCCTTCCATTTGATGACACCGATTCCCGGCATCAAACAGAGGAGCATACTGAGTACGGCGGTCTGCTCTGTGCTGATTGCGAATCCGAACCAGCTCTTCTGATAATCCCCGGTCGCCCACAGAAGCAGGGTGATCAGGAAAATAACCGCAGCCCGCTTTTCCTTTGCACTCATCGGCCCGAGATCCGCAAGCTGTTGTTTCAGCGAGGCAACCGCGTCGGACATATTTCCTGAGAACTCGTCCCTGTAGCGATAGAGGCGAATCCCGATCAAAAAAACAATGACCGTTGTGATGATTGCCTGCGGAAGAGAGCCAATCAGCCACTGCATATATCCGATGTGCGCGCCGGTCTGCTCATTGATAAAACCGACGGCAAGCACCTGGGCACTGGTTGCCGTCATAACAACGGAAGTCGCGAAAGCATTGTTTTGAACTCCCTGTAAGGCCAGGAGCTTTCCGAATCTGCTCTTTCCGGGCGTCGCCTTGTACACCTCCAGAATTACCAGGGCGATCGGAATGATCAGAGAGGCTCTCGCTGTCGTGGACGGCACGAAGAAGGCCAGGATATAATTCATCAGGACAAAGACAAGCAGGGTCTGTGTCGGCGTCTATATCATGCCCTCCTTTATTTCCCGCTTTCACAGGAAATATCCCAAAATTCATATCAATATGATCATCAACAATTCCAGAACGATCCTGGACATGCTCCATAAGAACCAGCTTGAGTTTGCCGCGATCTCTGATTATATTCTCCGGGATAAGGCTTCCAGAGACCAATATCTCAGCTGTCCCTTTGTGAAGGACCGCCTCAAACTGGTCGTGGGCAATGCTCATCCTCTTTTCTCCCGGGGCCACTGTTCCCTGAAGGATGTGGAAAATGAGCTCTACATCTCAAAGACAAAGTATTCCTCACAGAATCAATTCCTGGAGGAAATCTTTCAAAGGCATTCCTTTGACTTTAAAAACCGCATGGTTATCAGCAACCAGGAAGCAGTGAAGGAATGCGTGATCAATAACATCGGAGTCTCGATTCTATCCACGCGCTCCGTGACCCAGGAGGTCCTCCATCAGAGACTCGCAACCCTGTCCTTTGATGAATTTGAAATCGAGAGGGATATCCAGTACACCTGTCTAAAGGGCCGTCATCTGACCCCGGCGGCCCGGATATTTCTTGATTTCCTGCGTCAGCCCATGCCTGAGTCAAAAGATTCGGATCAATCAGAATCAAACATCGACGTGGTTTAAACTCGGAATAAACTGTCCATCCGATTGAAACTCAGAATGAAAATCCGTGCGATTTGAACTCCAAATGAACCATCCATCCGATTGAAACTCAGAATAAGTATCCGCGCGATTGAAATTCAGAATATAATATCCATGTGATTCAAATGAGGTAGACTTTATGATCCTGGCTTCTTACTTTAACAAGTTCATGTTCTTTTCCTTCATCGGCTGGCTCTATGAGTGCAGCTACTGCACCATCCGAAACCGTCACTGGGACAACCGGGGCTTCCTCTACGGCCCCATCTGCCCTATCTATGGCTTTGGCGCAATCCTCTGCCTCTTCCTCTTTGGGGACCTTCCCCTTTATCTGATTCAGGCCAATCGTCTGCAGCTGCCGCTCGCTGACAACGGCCTGGCCCAGATTCCCCTCTGGCAGATCTTCCTGATCTGCATGGTCGGCTCCGCCATCATGGAATATCTGACCTCCTATCTCCTGGAGAAGCTCTTCCACGCGGTCTGGTGGGATTACAGCCATGTCCCCCTGAATCTTCACGGCCGCATCTGCCTTCCTGCCTCCATCGGCTTCGGCTTGGCCGGCGTCGTAATCAGCAAATGGGTCATCCCCCTGGCCATGGAAGTGCCGGATCGGGAACACCCCCTAACGACCATCGTCCTGGCCCTGCTCCTGGCCTTTTATCTGGGGATGGATTCTGGCCTGACCATCGAATCGCTGATTCAGCTGACCCATCGTCTGGACCTCCTCCAGGAGTCCTTTGACAACCGCATGGAATCTACAGTACAGATCGCCTCTTTAGGCCCCGGGGCTATTGCTGTCGCCGCCGGCTCTGCGGCCAGAGAAGCGGCCTTAAACGCCAGGGAAAACCTGTCTGAAGCTGCCGCCATGATACGGGAATCCGCTGCCAGACAGGCCCTTCCCCTGAAAAACAATCTGTCTGAGATCGGTCCCCGCATGACCCGCCGGGAGCGCTATCATCTGCACGCCATTCGCAGCTACCGCGGCCGCAGGCCGGACCCGGACTCCGCTAAACGGGCAGGCAATGCCTTTCGCCGCCTGCAGGACCGCATTAACCGCAGGACAAAGCAATAGTCCGGTTCCCTGATCTGGCCCCTCCTCCTTCCCTGATCCGGGAGAAAGAGGAAAGGGTTTAAACTGTGGCAATCGGCCTGACGACAAATAGTGAAAGCCATGGTTTCGAGCTTTAGAAAACTCTTGCCAGGCTGACAAAAAGCATACATAATCATCTTGACAGATCCATTTCACAAAGAGGAGCAATCCAAGTGATGAAAGAACATGAAGAGGCGCGCTTTCGGGAGCTCTCAAGAGACCTGACAGAAGATATCCGGGTTCGCCGCATGAGCCAATACATCCAGCACGGATCCACCACGACCTATGACCATGTCCTGCGGGTGGCGCGCACCGCCTACCGGCTCAACCACATTCTCCATCTGAAGGCCGACGACCACTCTCTGATCCGCGCTTCCATCCTTCACGACTACTATCTCTATGACTGGCATCAGCAGGGTGATCGTCTCCACGGCTACCATCATGCCCGCATTGCCGCCGACAACGCCCTCCGGGATTTCGCCATCTCCCCGGCAGAGCAGGCCATGATCCAAAGCCATATGTGGCCACTCAATCTCTTCTCCATCCCCCTTTCCCGGGGCGGCTGGCTGCTCACAATCGCCGACAAAATCGCCTCGGCTCAGGAGACGGTCATGGATCGGATTCGTCCCTCCGCCAACCCCTGCTGATGGCTGCCACCGCGGATATCATAATTAGTCACACATAAACCGGACCCCTGTATTTCGCTTTTGCACCCCATGTGCGCCTGCGTTCTACAGCGGTCCGGTAAACTTATGCTCTGGCTTTACCCCTGATCCGGTAACTTTATGCTTTGACTTTCCTCCGGTAAATCTTTCCTTCTATTCTACTCCCAACCTCTATTTCTGACTTCCACTCCTGACTCGGCTGCTTTTTCCTTTCTGCTCCTGACTTCCACTCCTGACTCGGTTATTTTTCCCTTTAACCCTGACCGTAATATTTCCCCAAAAACTCCCTGGTTCTCTCATTTTCAGAGGAGAACATAGCTTCCGGCGTCGCCTCCTCCACGATCAGCCCATGCTCCATGAAAATCATCCGGTCAGAGACATCCCTGGCAAAGGTCATCTCATGCGTGACAATCACCATGGTCATCTTCTCCTCCGCCAGGCTCTTGATCACCTTGAGGATCTCCAGCGTCAGCTCCGGGTCGAGCGCTGACGTCGGCTCGTCGAAGAAGAGGATCTTCGGCTTCATGGCCAGGGCTCTGGCAATGGAGACCCGCTGCTGCTGCCCTCCTGAGAGCTGGCAGGGATAGGCGTTTTCCTTATCTTTTAGCCCCATCTTAGCCAGGAGGGCTCTGGCCTCAGAGCAGACCTCCTCCTTATTTCTCCCCTGCACATGGATGGGGGCGTCGATGACATTTTTCAGAACAGAATAATGGGGAAAGAGGTTGAAATTCTGAAAGACCAGACCGAAGATCTGCATGGCCTTTCTCTGGCTCTTCTTGTCCACATAGACTGCCCTGCCGTCCCGGCTCGTCACAATCGGCTTTCCCAGATAAGCCATGGACCCGTCATCCATGGTCTCTAAGAGGGTTGCGCAGCGGAGCAGGGTGGATTTGCCGCTCCCGGACGGGCCGATGATGGAGACCACTTCCCCGGGGGCGACCGCGAAGCTGATATCCTTCAGCACCTGGTTGTCGCCGAAGGTCTTTTTGACATGGCTCATTTCGAGTAAATTCATCCTTGCCTCCTAGTCGTAGTAGCGCATGCTCTTCTCGATGAGCGCCATGATCTCCGCGACGATGAAATTGAACACATAGTAGAAAATGCCAGCGGCAATCAGGGGCAGCACATTGTGAGCAGAGGCGGCGAGCGCCTTGGCCTGTGTGAACATCTCCGCATAGGCGATGGAGAATGCCAGGGATGTATCCTTGACCAGGGTAATGACCTCGTTGGTGACAGAGGGCAGAATGCGCTTGATCACCTGGGGCAAAATGATCTTGAAGAAGGTCTGGCTCCCGGAGTAGCCCAGCACCCGGGCGGCCTCATACTGACCTGCCGGCATAGACTCGATCCCGCTCCGGTAAATCTCTGCGAAATAGGCCGCGTAGTTGAGGGCAAAGGCGATGATGACAGCCGTCCCCCGGTAGGCGGAGGAGATCTGTATCCCAAAGATGTAGTAGGGCCCGAAGTAGACCACGATCAACTGCAGCATGAGGGGGGTTCCCCGCATAATGGAGATATAGATTTTTAAAATCCAGTGGAGGATGGGGTTCTTCGACATGTAGCCGAAGGCCACCAGCATGCCCAGGGGCAGGGAGAATACCAGAGTCAGGAGGAAGATCTCCACCGTGGTCAGCATTCCTCCGGCCAGCTGACCGATCAATACGGAAATATCCATCTTTTATTTACCATCTTTCCTGGCGGGACAAGGATGGGCCGTCCCCGATCGGACGCCCAAATTTCCACCGGCCCGCTTTTCACTCAATCCTGTCCCGCGTTCGTTTTCTGGGACAGGATGCTGACATTCTCGCCGAAATACTTCTGGGAGATTTTGGCAAATGTCCCGTCGGTATCCATCTCATGCAGGACGCTGTTGACCTGATCCCGCAGCTGCGTGTTGCCCTTGAGGAAGGCGACCGCGTACTGCTCGGAGGAGATCTGTTCGTTTAAAATCTGAAACTTGTCCGGCTTGTTCTTCATCTGATCCAGGGCGACAAACTTATCCATGGCGACAGCGTCAACCGCTCCGGACTCCAGATCCATCATGGCCGTATTGTAATCAGCGACCTGATTGAGCTGGGCGAAGCTGTTCTTTAAGGTCTCCTCTTCCTTGGAGTTTAAGGCAGTCTCCGCCGAGGACTCCTTCTGAACATCGACCACCTTGCCCGCCAGACCCTGTTCGTCCTCTATGCCGGAATTCTTGCGCACCACAAAGACCTGGGCATTATTCATGTAGGAATCTGAAAAGGTGTAATTCTTCTCCCGGCCGTTGACGGAGAAACCGTTCCAGATGCAGTCGATGGTTCCGGCCGACAGCTCCATATCCTTGGTCTCCCAGTCGATGGGCTGAAGGACCAGCTCTACCTTCATCCGATTGGCTGCCTCCTGCGCCAGTTCAAGGTCAAAACCGGTAAAATTTCCATTGCTGTCCAGATAACCGAAGGGAGGGAAGTTCTGATCGAAGCCGACGATTAAATTCTGGTCGGTGTTCTTGACGTCCCCCTTTTTGGCGGTTTTACTCTCGGCCTTACTTCCGTCCCCGGAATTCGCATTTTTCTGATCTCCGGACTTGGTCCCGCAGGCTGTTACGGCAAGCGCCATCACAGCGATCAAACCAAAAGCCATGATCTTTTTCATTCCTCTCATTTTACTCTCCTCTCACTCTCCTGAGTTTCCTTTTGACCTGTCATCTCTCCCGACCGGAATCTCATTCCCTCGTCAGATGAGCGATTGCAATTCTCTTTTCCAAAAGTGAGTCTGAATGCGCTCTTGTCTTATCCAGACAAGGACAGGACAAGAGCAAATTCACTTTAGCATGCTAACACGATAAAGAGGATAACACGGCCGCCAGCTCTTGTAAAGAACTTATTCCAGGGGACAGGCCAGGCCCTATTCAGGGGGGATAAGTCGGACCTTTAGCCAGCAGGCCACTGATGAGATGATGCCTGCCCCTGTTCAATGGGATGAGTCAGGCCTTATTCAAAGCGATAAATCAAAACGAATTCCAATAGATACGTCAAACCTGGCCCAAATACTGATCCAGAATTCCCTCCATATAAGACCGATATTCCTCACGGACCTTCTCGGGGCCCGCGATCTCAATCTCCGGCCCCAATCCCGTCAACCAGCCAAAGAATTGCGGGCTGACCTCCACCAGAGCCCTGGCCTGGACTCTCCCGTCCTCCAGCTGCCGCATGGCAAGATCTGTCCCGAACCGGTCGATGAGAACACCGGTCAGACGGGCATTTGCCCGAAGGGTTACCCACTCCTCCTGACCCGCGAACATGGAGAAGGTCCGCTTAGTATAGGTGGACGGGTCCATCTGATTCCAGGCAGCCATCCCCTGGCGGTCACGGGCCTGCTCCAGCTCCAGGGCGTCCGTGATCTTATCCACCCGGTAGAAGCGGACCGCGGCCTCCCTCTCTGCGTAGGCGATCAGATAGTAGCGCTCGCTGTCCCAGAGCATCTCGCAGGGGCTGACCCGGTAGAGGGCGCCACCGTGACGGGGAACAAGCTCCTTGCGGCTGCCTATAAGCTTCCAGTCGCTGTAGTGAAAGCTCATCTGGTGGTTGTGATCAATACAGGAGAAAATGGTATCTATCCCATAAAAGCCCGCCTCCCGCTCCGCCTTGACCCGGTCGGAAACCGTCACCTGGCGGTGCAGCTGCAGAGCGTCGTAGCGATTGGTCAGAGTCCCGATCTTGGAGAGCAGGGTCCTGGACTTCTTCTCCGTAATGAAACGGGAGGCTGCCACGGCATCCGCCAGCATCTTCAGCTCGGGGAGCTCAAAGGTTCGGTCCGCCAGGTAGTATCCCGGAGCCCGTTCTCTCGTCCGCTCAATAGCCATGCCGGCGTCCTCCAGCTCGTGAAGGTCTCTGGTGACCGACTTCTTCTCCGCCGGAAAGCCTGCTGCCTCCAGTTTCTCCACAAGGTCTGCGATCGTCAAGCTATGGCTCTCGTTGGTCTCCCGCTCAAGGATCTCTTTGAGCGCAAGGATTTTTCGCTTGTTATTCCTGGTGTTGGCCATATGATCCCCTCCTCCTGCCGGTTCATATCCCCTATATTGTATCGGAGAATGATCTCTTCCGCCCAAAATCTTCCCTGTTTTTGAATCTTCTCGCATCCCTGTTTTAGATTTTCTCTCCCTGTCCTCTTTTCCCACTCTCCTCGCTCTGCTCTGACCATCTCCTTTTGCTGCCTTTGGGAATCTGTTTTCGCTTTTTTCTATCTTATCCCTCCTTCCCTCCTGACATACTTTCCCGTTTTATCTTGCGCTTGGGGCAAAACAGAACTACAATGAGATCAATTCAATCAGGTCGTACCGGGAGAAAAAGAGCAGGGTATGGATGAGGCGGCGCTGTCCGTCTTGTTCTCCCTGCTCTTTTTGTGTGTCCAGTGTCTGCGGAAGTACTGTCTTTTCTTCAGCTGTAGGTCACAGTGGCTCAGTCTCCGGCGCGATCGCTTACAAGGGAGGTTTTCAAATGTATGATGTAGCAATCATCGGCGCGGGAGTCACCGGTTGCGCTATCGCCAGGGAACTGGCCAAATACAGGCTCTCCACCTGCGTTATCGAGCGGGAAGAGGATGTCTGCTGCGGTACGTCCAAGGCGAATTCCGCTATCATCCACGCCGGCTACGACGCCCATCCGGGCAGTCTCAAGGCCAGGCTCAATGTGGAGGGCAACCGGTTGATGGACGGCCTGGCCCAAGACCTGGACATTCCCTTTCGCCGCAACGGCTCCCTCGTCGTTATGACGCGGGATAATGATCCTGACGTCCTGCACAGGCTCTACGAGCAGGGCCAGGCCAACGGGGTTCCCGGACTTCGCATCTTAGACCAGGAGGAAGCGCGCCAGATGGAGCCCAAGCTGTCAGAGGATGTGATCGCTGCTCTCTACGCCCCGACCGGCGGCATCATCTGCCCCTTTGAGCTGACTATGGGACTCGCTGAAAATGCCTCCGCCAACGGCGTGGATTTCTTCTTCAACGCGCCGGTAGCTTCGGTGAAAAAGGTCTCTTTCCCTTCTCCCTCACAGAGCAGCCAAAATGAAAACCATATTGCCGCCCCCTTCTTCCTTATCAAAGGCAAGGCTCCCTCTCTTCGCTTTGAGCCCTCTGGCAGCGAGAATTCCAGCAATTCGCAGGCCTCATCTGATCCCGACCTTCGTCTGGATCCCGATGGCAGCTTCTCGATTCATGCCAGGCTTCTGGTCAATGCCGCCGGTCTCTACGCCGACCTCATCAACAACCAGCTCTCCGCCCGCAGGCTGCATATCGTCCCCCGCCGGGGCCAATATCAGCTTCTGGACAAGAGCGCGGGAGGGCACGTAGACAAGACCATCTTTCAGGCCCCTTCCAAAATGGGCAAGGGAGTCCTGGTTGCCCCGACGGTCCACGGCAATCTCCTGGTCGGCCCCACGGCGGAGGATATTGACAACAAAGAGGGCGTAAATACCACCGAGGAAGGTCTGTCTTATCTGGCTAAAACAGCTTCCAGATCCGTGGCCGAAATTCCCCTCCGCGAGGTGATCACCTCCTTCGCCGGTCTTCGCGCCCACGAGGACGGCGGCGACTTCGTCCTTGGACCCTGTGAGGATGTCCCCGGTCTCTACAATGCCGCCGGCATTGAGTCCCCGGGGCTCTCCTCCGCTCCCGCCATCGGCCGCATGATCGCGGACCAGATCACAGAGGCTTGCAAGGCACAGATAAAGTCCGACTTCCGTCCTGTCCGCCGCAGAGTTACTGATATGGGACAGATGGATCTGACCGGCCGCAATATGAAGATAGCGGAAAATCCCGCCTACGGGAGGATCATCTGCCGTTGTGAGTCTGTCAGCGAGGGCCAGATCCTGGAGGCGATCCACAGGCCTTTAGGCGCCAGATCACTGGATGCCGTCAAGCGTCGCACCAGGGCCGGTATGGGCCGCTGCCAGGCGGGCTTCTGCTCGCCCAAGGTCATGGAAATTCTGGAGCGGGAGCTGGCTTTGGCTCCGGACCGGGTGACCAAACACGGTCCCGGCTCCGAGATTGTCTGCGGCGAGAATAAGAAGATTTAAGGGGGGTATTGAAATGTTATCTTACGATTTGGTTATCATCGGCGCCGGCCCGGCCGGCCTCTCCGCCGCTGTCTCCGCCTACGACGCTGGAATCAGAAGCATCCTGGTCATCGAGCGCGACGACCGCCTGGGCGGCATCTTAAATCAGTGCATCCACAACGGCTTCGGCCTGCATATGTTCAAGGAGGAGCTGACCGGGCCCGAGTACGCCCAGCGCTTCATTGACCAGGTGGCAAAACGGGGCATCGAGTGCAGACAGGGCACCATGGTTATGGATATCTCCCCGGACAAGGTCGTCACCGCTATGAACCCTGCAGACGGCATGTTCCAGATTCAGGCCAGGGCTGTCATTCTCGCCATGGGCTGCCGTGAGCGAAGCCGCGGCGCCCTCAATATTCCGGGCTATCGGCCCGCCGGCATTTTCTCTGCCGGAACGGCCCAGCGGCTTGTCAATATGGAGGGGCAGATGCCCGGCCGCAAGGTGGTGATCCTTGGTTCCGGAGATATCGGCCTGATCATGGCCCGCCGCATGACCTTAGAGGGGGCGAAGGTTCAGGTCGTTGCTGAGCTCATGCCCTATTCCGGAGGTCTCAAGCGCAATATTGTTCAGTGTCTCAATGACTTCGACATCCCCCTCAAGCTGAGTCACACCGTGGTTGACATCGAGGGAAGGGACCGGGTGCAGGCGGTCACCATCGCTCAGGTTGACGAAAAGGCCCGCCCTATCCCGGGCACCAAGGAGCGCTACGAGTGCGACACCCTCCTTCTCTCCTGCGGGCTGATCCCCGAAAATGAACTGTCCAAGTCCTCCGGCGTCACCCTCTCCCCCGTCACCAGAGGGCCCGTCGTAAACGACGCCTTGGAGACCAATGTCCCCGGCGTCTTCGCCGCCGGCAATGTCCTCCACGTCCATGATCTGGCGGATTATGCCTCCCAGGAAGCCGCGGACGCGGGACGCCATGCGGCGGAATACATCCTCTCCCTTGATGCAGGCAATCTAGACAGGCAAGCCGTCTCCAACCGGGCAGAGGCTCCCGCCTCTTCTTCTGCCTCCAGTCAGAAAACCCATCCCCTGGCATCAGAGACTTCCCCTTCACCGGAGATGATCCCCGTCCTGGCAACAGACGGCGTCCGCTACACCGTCCCCCAGCTCATCCGCCCCGCTTCCATGGCGGACCTGCTGACCCTCCGCTTCCGCGTCGGCGCCGAGTTCAAGGACAGAGCCATTGCCCTCTACTTCAATGACCAGAAAATCTCCTCCCGCAAAAAGCGGGTCATGGCCCCCGGAGAGATGGAGGAAATCAAGCTGAAGAAGAGCCAGCTGGCCGACTTTCCCGACCTCAAGTCCATCCGGCTGGCCATTGAGTAACCCCAGTATAAATAAAAGACAAATTTTCCCACCATAAATCAACCAGGCTCTCTGCCACGCGAAAGGAGAAACCATGATCGAAGAAAGGCACTTAACCTGTATCAACTGCCCTCTGGGCTGTCAGCTGACCGTCTCCTTAGAGGACGGCCGGGTCACTTCTGTATCCGGCAACACCTGCCCTCGCGGCGACGATTACGGGCACAAGGAAGTGACCCATCCCACCCGCATTGTCTGCTCCTCCGTCAGGGTGACGGGCGGTGATATGGATATGGTCTCCGTCAAGACAGCCAATGATATTCCCAAGGAGAAGATTTTCGACATCTGCCGGGCCATGAGAGATGTTCAGGTGACCGCCCCGGTTCACATCGGAGACGTCATCCTCCCCGACGTCTGCGGCACCGGCGTCAATCTGGTGGCTACCAGGGAGGTTAATCTCTCCTCCGGGAATCGATAAAATATATACGCGCACCTGCTGCCGGCTGACAAAAAAGAGACTGTGAGAAAATGGACAGATCCTTTCTTCACAGTCTCTTTTCGTATCATTTCTTTATCTGACTTCTGACCTGCAAGGGAGCATGCCTGGGAAAATATGTTCCCCCAGCGTCCGCATTCATCCCACTGAGGTTTTCTATACGGGCATATTGGCTCGAGAGCCATTTTTCACGCATCAGTACTCCTGCACCTTCTCCTCGCCTCTCATGACACGCAGGGCGCCCTGTGCCAAAGCCAGCATCTCCTCCTCGCCCGGATAGGCGGTGACAGGAGCGATCCAGTCGACGCGGTCGCGGATAGCCTCAATGACCTTGGGCTGATAGGCGATGCCGCCCGTCACCAGGATCTGGTCAACACGCCCCCTGACGACAGAGGCATTGGCGGCAATGTTCTTGCAGAGCTGATAGATAAAGGCATCCATGACCGTCTTGGCGTAGTCATCCCCATTCTCGATTCTCTGGAAGATCTCACGGGCATCATTGGTGCCCAGATAAGCGTTGAATCCGCCGCCGCCGATGATCTTCTTTGTCACCTCCTGCTGGCTGTACTTGCCGCAGAAGCAGAGCTTGATCAGAGAGAGGGGAGGCAGGCCATTGGCTCGCTCCGGAGAGAAGCATCCGTCGCCATTGAAAGCGCCGTAGACATCTACAATCCTTCCGTGGTCATGAATTCCGCAGGAGACGCCCCCGCCTAGGTGGCAGACGATCAGATTCAGGTCCTCATACTTCTTCCCCTGCTCCTTGGCATACCTGCGGGCGACAGCCTTCTGATTCAAGGGGTGGAAAATGGAGACTCTGGGGCACTCCGGCACGCCGGAGAGTCTTGCAATATCCGTCAGCTCATCGACAACGACCGGATCGACAATATAGGAGGGAACTCCGATCTCATCCCCGATCTCTCTTGCGATCGCCCCTCCCAGATTGGAGGCGTGCTCCCCCTGTACGCCGATCTTGAGATCCGCCAGCAGCGCATCCGTCACGGCGTAGGTCCCTCCCGGAATGGGCTTTAAGAGACCGCCGCGGCCAACGACCACATCGAAGGAGTGGATATCCACCTTCTTCTCGGAAAGGAAATCCAGGATCATCTTCTTGCGGAAGTCCTTCTGGTCAAAAATATGCTCGAAGCCTGCCAGCTCCTGGGTGGAGTGGCGCAGGGTCTCATCAAAAACCAGGGTTTCGTCCTCAAAGACAGCCAGCTTGGTTGATGTGGAACCCGGGTTGATGATTAAACTTTTGATTGCCATGGTTATTTACCCCCTCATGCTATTGTGTTTTCTCTTGCCTTTGCCAGGCGTGAAAAGATCTCTGCCTTTGCGCTCGCTTGGCTCAGCAAATCCATCTCCGGCGAACAGACTCCTCTTCCGAAGTCCCTTTGTCAGAGTGTACCCTCTCTCTTCATCTGCTCAGCCACAACCGCCGCCAGAGCAATCGAGTTGACCTTGGTCTCGAAGGTATCCGACCGGCTGGTCAGGATAACAGGAACCTTGGTCCCGGTCAGGATACAGCCGTTCTTCATACCGTCAATGCGGACAATCGCCTTATAGCAGAGATTGCCGGCATGGATATCGGGGAAGAGAAGAATATCCGCATCTCCCTGAATCTTGCGGTTCGTCGCCCCCTTGTGCCTGGCCGCCTCGGGATCAATTGCCAGGTCAAGAGAGAGGGGGCCGTCCACAATACAGCCTGTGATCTTGCCCTCATCATTCATCCTGGTCAGCTCAGCAGCCTCCACCGTGACAGGCATCTTGGGATTGACTACCTCGACCGCGGCCAGTACTGCCACCTTGGGAACCTCAATGCCGCAGGCCCGGCAGACGGGAACGGTATTATTGATGATATGAACCTTGTCCTCCAGAGTCGGATAGGTCATAAAAGCCACGTCCGTCAGAAAGAGCAGCTGGTCTGCAAAGGGGAGATCAAAGACGCAGACATGAGAGAGGGGCTTGCCGGTCCGAAGTCCCACCTCCTTATCCAGCACAGAGCGAAGGAAGTCCTTGGAATCGATCAGTCCCTTCATGTACATGTCGACCTTGCCGTCATGGGCCAGCTGAACCGCCCTCCTGCAGGCCTGAATGGGGTCTTTTTCATCAATAACCTCAAATCCGGCCGGATCCATGCCAAGTCTTTCGGCGATGGCGCGGATCTTCTCCTCATCCCCAACCAAAACCGCATTGGCAATACCACGCTTTTTGGCCTCATGGACAGCCTCCAGAACAGCGTCATCCTGGGCATTGGCTACGGCGACCGTCTTGGTCTCGAATTCTTTGACCTTAGAGACGATATCTTCGAAATTCTTCTTCACTTTACCACCCTTCTTTCTGTCGAAATCTGCGGCTTGCGGATTATTTCCCGATCCGCGCTCGTATGTTAAAACCTTAACCCTCTTAGGGTAAAAAGACAAGATCTCTCCGCCTGAAATCACGCCGGAACTCGTCTGCGCTCAGTCCAAGGCTCTCCTGAAATCGTATCCGGGCTTTTTACAACCAGTCCAAAGCCTTTCTGAAATCACAAGAAGCGCCCGGTATACTCCGTCTCCACGAATCTGCGCAGCACCGGCAGAGACCGCCGGACCTTATCCGTATCCAGGCAATAGGCCATACGAAAATAACCGGGCAGACCGAAATGATCCGAGGGCACCAGGATCAGGTCATACTTCTTCGCCTTGTTGCAGAAGGCAATCGCATCCTCCTCCAGACACCTGGGGAAAATATAGAAGCTGCCGCCGGGTCGGGTCACCGTAAACCCTAAATCGACCAGGGCATCATAGAGCAAATTCATATTGGTCTCATAGACCGACAGGTCGCTGGTCTGGTCGATACAGTCCGCAATCCCATACTGAGCCGTGGACGCAGGGCAGTTGTGCCCGATCCCGCGGCTGATCTGTCCGAAGATGAGCGCCAGGTCATCCGCCTCTGTCGCCTTTGGATGAACCGCCACATATCCGATCCGCTCCCCGGGTACAGACAGGGACTTGGAAAAGGAATAGCAGGTCAGCGTATTGCTGTAGAAGGCGGCCGGATAGGGCGTTTTCTTCCCGTCGAAGACGATCTCCCGGTAGGGCTCGTCGGAAATCAGGAAAATATCATGCCCGTATTCCTCCTCCTTTTGGCGCATAATTTCCGCGATTTGCTCAAGCGTCTCTTCTGACCAGAGCGCTCCCGAGGGATTATTGGGCGTATTGATCAATACAGCCTGCACATCGGGCGTCAGCATTTGCAGGAAGGCGTCTATGTCGGCCTGAAAATCCTCCCTCCTGGCGGGAACGATCTCCAGTCTGGCCCCCGCCCCCTCCACATAGGGCACATACTCGGGAAAGAAGGGGGCAAAGGTCAGCACGGTGTCCCCCGGGCTGGTCACGGCGCGCACCGCATGGGCAATGGCTCCGGCCGCCCCGGACGTCATGAAAATGTGCCTGGCCTCGTAGGGAATGCCAAAGCGTCTTCGCAGACTGTCCGCCACAATTCCCCGCACCTGCATATTGCCCAGGGAGGGGGAATAGCCGTGCAGATCCATCGAGCTCATGGTCTGATAGCGGCGGATCACAGACTGATTGTACTCTGCCGGAGCCTCCACGCTGGGATTGCCCAGGGAGAAGTCAAAGACATTCTCGTAGCCGATCTCCCGTCCTCTCGCCGTGGCGTACTCGGCCAATTCCCTGATGACAGATTTTGCAGCCAGCATGGATTTATAGCGCTGATTAATCATAGAGACCTCCTTGATCCCTTCTGCCAGATACAAGAACTCACGAGAGTCGGGCGCATCCTGCTCAGCCATTGCCGGTCGCAGGCAATCGGCGGTACGCTCCATCTGACATTTCTTTTATATGTTACACCTAATCTCTCTTTCGCGCTCCTGTCTTCCGTCTCCCCCCTGCAGAATCTTCCGTCTCCCCTCTGCAAAACCTTCCGTCTCCCCTCTGCAGAACCTTCTGGACAGAGTCTGATACATGAAAGAATATTCCGCTCTCCCTCACAGAATTTCGCAGGCATTCCATCGTTATGAATACAGCAGCGGCAGCTGCCGGCCCTGTGATCTCGTGGTATAGTTACAATATAGCTTTCTTCCCTGTGCTTGTTCTGAACTGGTCCTGGGATAATCCTGTACCGGTTCGGACCTGTTTCCCATAATAAAGAATCCTGTGAGGTCCTCTATGTCTGTACTCCCTGTCCAAAACCCTACTCCGGAAACGGATGAGTCCCTGCTTCTCCCTCCCGCCTTTATCGAGCGCATGAAAGAGCAAATGGGCTCTGACTTTGACGCCTTCATAAAAAGCTATCAGAGACAGGGCCGCTATCACGGCCTGCGCCTGAATCCCCTGGCAATCTCTGCTTTTTGGCCTGTGCAGGGGGAAACTCCTCCCTCAGACATTTCCCATCTCTCCGACAGCCAGCCTGCCCATCATCTTCCGCCTGCCGATGGCCAGTCTGCCCGTCATCCTTCCTCCGTCAAGGCCCTCCTCTCCTCTGTCATTTCTGACCTCTCTGACCCCATCCCCTGGGCTGAAGACGCCTACTACTACGGCGAGGAAGACCGGCCCGGAAAGCACCCCTATCACGAGGCGGGCCTCTACTATATCCAGGAGCCCTCCGCCATGGCCCCCGCTGTCTATCTGGACGCCAGGCCCGGCGAATGTGTCCTGGATCTCTGCGCGGCTCCCGGCGGCAAGAGCAGCCAGATTGCCGCTTGTATGCAGGGGCAGGGCCTTCTGATCTCCAATGAGATTGTCCCCAACCGGGCGGCCGTTCTCTCTGAGAATATGGAGCGCCTGGGTGTGGTCAATGCCATCGTGACGAATGAAGATCCCGACAGTCTGGCGGATCACTTCCCCCTTTTCTTTGACAAGATCATGGTCGACGCTCCCTGCTCCGGCGAGGGGATGTTCCGCAAAAATGCCATCGCTCTCTTAGAATGGTCCCCCGAGAATGTACAGAACTGCGCCGCCCGGGACGATGGAATCTTAGACGCCGCTGACCGCATGCTGGCGGAGGGTGGCCGCCTGGTTTTTTCCACCTGCACCTTCGCGCCGGCCGAGGACGAGGGAAGCATCGAGCGTTTCCTGGACCGTCACCCCAACTACCAGATTGAGCGAGTTCCTCTCTATCCGGGCATGACCCCGGCTGATCTGGAGGGAACCATCCGCCTCTGGCCCCATAAACTGCGGGGCGAGGGACACTATATCGCAGTCCTCCGCAAGAAAACGTCGGACAGAGCCTTGTCCGCGACGGGTTCCTCCTCCCTTCGCGCCGTCTCAGCCAAGCGTGAGAGCGCAGTAAAGGGAAGCGATTTCAACTTTCTCTCCAAGTCTCTGAGAGAAATTGTCAAGAGCGATTGGATCCTTGGCGGCGGCGAGCTTCTCCGATTCAGAGACGACTTCTATCGCATTCCCCGGGGCCTTCCCACGCTGAGAGGGCTGAAGCTCACGCGGGCCGGTCTGCATCTGGGCACCGTGAAGAAGAATCGCTTTGAGCCTTCTCACACCCTCTCGCACGCTCTTGAACCCAATCAAGCGCTGCGGATCGCAAATCTGTCAGCTGGCAATGTCGGCCAGGGCTCCAATGAAAGAGCTCTTTTCGGCGCAGATCAGATTCGACAGTTCATCGGGAATAGGAAACAGAAGCTTCCGGCAGTCATCACAGATGTTCCTGGATTCTCCGCCAGGCGCTGGATTGCCGGAGAGACCTTCCGCACGGGGGGGGATAAGGGCTGGTACCTGATCACCGTCGATGGAATCCACCTGGGCTGGGGTAAGCTGGCCGGGGGATCTATGAAGAATCACTATCCCAAGGGACTGCGGAGAAATCTGTAATTACCGGATTTCCGTACCCGTAGAGCGCCCGCTATTCCTGTGCAGCTCTCAGAGGATCCACACGCCGCACTCCTTCATGTAGTCTAAGATCGCGTCTGCCACCTGAGCCTTGGTCATAAGGGGCAGTTCCCTCTGTCCCCTGTGGTCGATCAGAGTCACCACATTGGTGTCGGTACCAAAGCCGGCCCCGGCGGTTCGCAGGCTGTTGGCTACGATCAGATCGGCGTGCTTGCTCTCCAGCTTGCTCTTGGCGTTCTCCAGCAGATCTCTGGTCTCCATGGCAAATCCGCAGAGGAACTGTCCCTCCCTCTTGTGCTCTCCCAGGTATCTTAAGATGTCCTGAGTCCGCTCCAGCTCAATTGTAGCGCCGCCCTCCTGCTTCTTGATTTTCTCATTTTCAACCTTGACCGGACGGTAATCCGCCACTGCCGCCGCCTTGACAATCGCGTCCATCTTAGGGGCCAGGCGGATGACCTCCTCGGCCATTTGCTCTGCTGAAATGACAGAGATCAGATTGACAAATGGCGGCGGAGCGATCTCTACCGGCCCGGAGACCAGGGTCACCTGCGCCCCCCGCAGCATGGCCGCCCTGGCGACGGCATAGCCCATCTTACCGGTGGAGTGGTTGGAGATGAAGCGAACAGGATCAATGGCCTCCCTGGTCGGACCGGCGGTCACCAGAATCTTCTTGCCGACCAGATCATGTCTGGCCCCAATCTCCTGTTGGATGTAGTCGAAGAGGAGGTCTGGCTCAGGCATTTTCCCGGCGCCGACATCCCCGCAGGCCAGGTAACCTTCAGCGGGACGAATCACCCGGTATCCATAACTCTCCAGCTTCTTCAGGTTGTCCTGAACAATCGGGTTTAAATACATGTGGGTGTTCATGGCGGGGGCGATCAGTCTGGGAGCCTGGGTCGCCATGATGGTCGTTGTCAGCATATCGTCCGCGATTCCACCGGCAATTTTCCCGATGATATCCGCGGAAGCGGGGGCCACTAAAAAGAGATCCGCCTTTTTGGCCAGAGCCACATGCTCCACATGGAACTGAAAATTCCGGTCAAAGGTATCAATCAGGCATTTGTTGGAGGTGAGCGTCTCAAAGCTGATGGGATTGATAAAATTGGTCGCATTCCTCGTCATAATGACATGGACGTCCGCCTTCTGCTTGACCAGCATACTGGCCAGACCCGCGATCTTATAGGCGGCAATGGAGCCGCTGACTCCTAATACGACTGTCTTCCCCTCTAACATAAGGCTCTCTCCTTTGCGTCAGCTTTTATCTCTGCCCGAAAATCAGTGCTTTTCGAGGAAAATCTTTCTGGTGATGAAAAGCACAAGCTCATTGACCCCAGGCCGACGACGCTCAAAAAGACAAAGCCTGCGATCCCGGCGATCAGATAATGGACTCCGAAAAAGCTCTTTCTGCTCGCGCAAAAAAACTGTTTTCCTCTCATATTTTCCTGCAGACGCCATTATTCTAACATATTTCCCAAAATCACTCCTGCCGCGATTCCCTCTGTCCGAACAGGCATTAAGCATTAATTCATAAGCCTCTGTTTCCCGGACGATAGAACATATCAGCACCTCATGGGGCGGCTGAATCGGCGCAAGTACAGAAATGAGGCGGGTTCCCGCAGGATCCCGCCCCACATTTTGCATAGTACCTGTCTCAGCTTCAATTTGACACAGAACTTTGCTGCACCATTAATTTTGCTACAGTACCTTATCACGCCCTTGATTTGACACAAAGCCCTTGCGACACCATGAATTTCAACACATTGCCTTTTCACGCCTTTGATTTGACCCGAAAGCCGGTTGTGCTTCTGCTTCTATGTCTGCTTCCGAATTCCTCTACTCATAGCCGAAGAACTCGTCCGTTTTCATGTTGCCTCCGCTGACGCCGGCCTCTATCAGACTCTCCTTAAAGGCCTGATTCATACCGGGAGACCCGGCGATCAGATATTCAGCCTCATTTCCATGGCTGACAGCGTAATTCCTTGCTTTCTCTGCGAATACATTGGAGTCAGTCAGAAGCTGCAGCTTGACATTCGGCATCTTCCCCTCAATCTGCTTCCAGAAGTCACCATACGCGAACTCTCCCCGATTGTCCGCATAGAGCAATTGTATCTTATGCGTGGGCACATTATTACTGCTGTAATGGCGCAGAAGCGAGCGGATGGGCGTCACACCGATCCCCCCGGCGATCAGGAGGCTCCGCTCCTTTCCCTCCATATCAATATCCATCTCTCCTAAGGGCGCGGACACAAGCATCGTGTCCCCGGCCTCCAGCTGCCTGAGCAGGATATCTTTGAACCAGCTGTGCTGGTCCGCAATCCGTGTAGAGAACATGAGGAAATAATCCTCCATAGCTGAGGCAATTGTAAAGACCCGATCCTCCTTCTCTCCCTCCGGAGCCACATAGTCCTGCAGCTGCCAGATCGCATACTGTCCGGCCCTCCAGGTATAGCCCTCAGGGATCTCCATCTGAATGCTGTAGATGTCACTCGTCTCCTTGACGATTTTCGTTACCTTTGCCTGTCTGAATTCCATACTGTACCAGTTCTCCTTCCCCATACAGTCTCCCTGGATAACAAGCATCTTTTTCCCTCTAAGAGTAACACAGAAGGGAGAAAATGCCTAGTTGTCAGACACTTTCTCCCCTGCATTCACGACTCTCCGCCATGAATATACACAGCCCATCTCCAAAAAAGTTGCGGAACCTTCCTGAAAACAAACGAAATCTCCACCCCGCGTTCAAATACGCTCAGACTGCCTTCCCGATAGCCAGGCAAATGGCCGCGATCCGAGAGGGCTTAGCGCCCTTCCTCGTTTGTATGTCTTCCCCCGTCGACGGGAGAGCATGTTACGACCAAGTCTCCCTCCAGGGTCAACTCAATCGTAGAATAACTTCCTTCCCCGCCCAGGTCATTTTCCCTGTTCACAATGTATTTGCCATTGTGGATCACCTTAAAGGAGGGATACTTGGGATCATAATACTTAAAAATCGCAATCCGCGTCCCGATGGGAAGTCTGGCGCCGGAGGAAATCTTCTTCATATTGTTCGGGTTCAGATCATGCGATCCCTTGTCATCATCTGTCACAATTCCGACGAAAACGCTTCCGCTCTCATCCTCTATGGTCACCGTCGCGTATTTTTCCTCCGGATTGTTATCCTGTTTCTTGTCAGACGATGTGTCCTTCTTTCCGGTATCCGGCTTGGTCTGGCCATTTAGCTGGTCCTGCTTTTTGGCGTCTGACTTCGCCTTTCCTCCCGACTGGCCTTTCTTTTTGCCTGCGGATTTTGTCCCCCGATCCGATGAGGACTTCTCTTCACTGACGCGTGCCTGGGCCTCCTTCTGCTCGGCCTCCTGCTCGGCTTCCTGCTCCGCCTTCACCTCCTCGTCACTTGCAATATCCAGCTGGAAGAAGATATCTCCATCAATGTTCAGATCATCCACAAAAGCGGTTCGCCCCTTAAGGATCACCTTTGTCGCGGCTATGCGGTCTCCGATTTTGATCTGCGCCTTCAGATCCCTGTCTTTTGCCGCAATGGAAACGCTTCTCTGGCCGAAGGCAATATCCTGACCATCACTCCACTCCTGCCCGTCGCTGGTCACAAGAGCCAGGCTGCTGTCATTGACATGCACCGTCGCAATTCCCTGCTGGTTCTTGAGATTGATCTCTTTGGTCTCAACCTCCAGGTTGCCGTCTAAGATCAAGTCAAAGAACTTGACCTTCTTCTCATCCTCCAGGCGGGGAAAATCGTCATCCGCGAAGATCTCCCCCTTGTGCCGGATGGTCAGATGTACGTCACTGGCCAGATTGTACACATAGATGGCAACATGACTGCCCAGAGGCTGCTGGCTTCCATCACTATACTCCGCCAGATTGTCTGAATCCGGATCATAGACGCGCAGGCCATTTACCTTGCCGTCCTTATCGGCACTGGCCGCATTATTGTGAATCGTCACTGTCGCCGTCTGCGCGGTTCTCCGATCCTGCGGCAACGGCGGCGGCATAGGGATGGAATGCTTACTTATCCCCCATCCGATCACAACTGCCAGAACTCCCACGACTAACACGGCAATCAGGTCGAAAGCGAGATTTTGGAATAATCTTCTCATCTTCTTTCTTCCTTTTTCATCTCTCCCGCCTCAACTCCCTGACGCGGACAACGTCCTCTTTACTCCTTTATCCCTGCAATCACATCTTCAATGGAGCAGGATCTCTCTCTCGCAATTCTCGCCAGGTCGTCATACTCGTACTTGGCGCGGTTGACCCCATAACCTGAGGCAAGCTTTTTCCGGATCGGTCCCAAATCCGTATCCACCGTCTCGATCCGACGGCCCAGGATATAGCGCTGCTGAATGCTCTCCCGGATCCCCAGAGTCGTCGTATACTTAAAAATACCCTCGACAAGGGCCTGTCTCTGCTCCTCCTGACAGAGCACGACAAGCACCACTCCGGGCCTGGATTTCTTCATTGTGGCCGGGACCATATATACTTCCGCGGCGCCAGCCGCATAGAGACGGTCCATGGCAAAGCCCAGTCGCTCCGCTGTCATATCATCCAGATTGCAGGTCAGCTCGCAAATGCGGTCTCCCTCCCGGTCTGTCTCACCTAAGAAAGCGCGAACGGCATTGAGACTTGTGTATTTCTTGCCTCCGATCCCATAACCGATCTCAGACAGGCGCATGGCAGGCATCGGACCGAAGTCTTGGACAAAATGACGGATGATCGCGGCCCCTGTCGGTGTGCAGAGCTCTCCTTCGATCTGGCCCGCGTAGACAGGCAGACCGCGCAAAAGCAGAGCCGTGGCCGGGGCAGGCACCGGAAGCAGACCGTGGGCGGCTCGAACCTGGCCATAACCCACCCTGACAGGGGAGGCTGTCACCCGATCCGCCGCCAGCATATCCATCAGCAGACAGGCGGAGGTCACATCGACAATCGCATCGAGAGACCCTACCTCGTGGAAATGAATCTCCTCGACAGGCATGCCGTGCACCGCCGATTCCGCTTTGGCAATCTCCCCATATATCGCCAGGATATGGCTCTTTACCTCTTCCGAGATATCAAAGCCCGCAACAATATGATGGATTTCTCCTATCCCATGGTGCGTGTGGCTGCGCTCTGATCTATGGGTTCTATGCTCTAACAGACGCTCACCCTTCCGGTCGGTCTCCGGCTGACAATCCTCATGCTGATCCGTTCCCTGTGCCAGCTGATGGCCCTCATGCCGGTCAGTCTCCGGGTCTGGCTGACATTTCTCCTGCGAATCGGCCGCCTGCGCCTCCTGATCTTTCTCATGCAAATCCTGTCCGGCCTCTTCCTGACCATATACAAGGACTCGCATATGCACTCCGCAGATCCCCGAGCTGCTGACTGTCTCGGCGCTGACCCGGACGCCGTCCAGACCCAGGCTGTTGACTGTCTTCAGATACTCCTGCTTTTGATCCTCATTTAAAAGATCAAAAAGAGCCGCCGAAAACATATCTCCGGCAATTCCCATTCCCAGATCTAAATAGAGTGTGCGCATGCGTCCTGCCTTCTGTTCCCGTTCACTGATACTCCCATTCTCTACCCTAGCATATTTTCAAGGTACATTCCAGCGCCAACAACACGCATTGACATGCAAAAGCGCATAAAAAAGCTCTGGCTGTCTTCAGGCAAGCTCCAGAATCAGCGCCTGATAGGGGGCCAGGCTGATCTCTGTTCCCTCGGAGCTCTCGCCCCCCTGACCGGGCCGGATCTGACCGGGATCAGAATTTACATTGGACAGGACTACCTTCTTAACCTGATCTGAGATCCTGACCTTCTTTTCATTCATTGAAAAATTGCCGAGAACCAGAAGCTTCTTGTCTCCCCTCCGGTAAAAGGACATAAAACGGGGCTCCTCCGGCATAAAGGGATCGAAGTCGCCATGGATAATGCTGTCGCCATAGACTGGATCCGAGCGAAGAGCGGTCAGCCTGCGGTAGTAATTGAGAACAGAATCCGGATCCTTCTCCTGGGCAGCCACATTAATCTTCTTATAATTGGGATTGACCGCCAGCCAGGGCTTACCGGAAGTAAACCCAGCCTGGGGCGCGTCTGACCACTGAACCGGTGTCCTGGCATTATCTCTGCTCATGCGGTTGACCACCGCCATGGCCTCATCCTGACTCAAACCGGCCTCGCGAGCAACCCTGTACTCATCCCTGGCTGAGATATCACTGATCTGATCGGGCGTATCCACATGGGTGTTCTCCATCCCGATCTCCTGCCCTTGATAGATAAAAGGCAGTCCTCTTAGCATCAGCTGCATGGTTCCCAGGAACTTCTTACTCCTGTCAGAGAGCTCTTCCGCAGGAATATAGCGACTGACGCCTCTCGGCTCATCGTGATTTTCAATAATGGTAGAGATAAATCCCCGTTTTCCGATTATCTTCTGCGTCTGATAGCAGGCGTCCCGATACTGGTCCGGCCCGACGGGCTTCCCGTCATACCAGCCCTTATCAGATCTTCCGACGCAATTGGCCTGAAAATCAAACATGCTTGAGAAATATCCATCCTCTGACCCGATCAGTACAGAGGCCTGCTCTGGCCTCTCATCAAAGACCTCAGCGACAGCAAAGGCATCGTGGGGAACAAAGCAGCGATCCCTCATTTCTCTGAAAAAGTCCCCGATCCCCCTGGCCTCCTGAATCATCTGCGCGCAGGAGGAGAGGCCGTCCTCCCTGTCGACTGGATAATCGTGCCCCGCCAGGGGAAAGACCTTCTTGATATTCATGATGGCGTCGATGCGAAAACCGGCAATCCCCCGGTCCAGCCACCAGTTGATCATCTTGTAGATCTCCTCGCGCAGTCTGGGGTTCTCCCAGTTGAGATCCGGCTGCTTCTTATGGAAGAGGTGCAGATAGTACTTATTTGTTCCGGGGATGGGCTCCCAGACGGAGCCCCCGAAATAGGATCGCCAGTTATTGGGCGCGTGCCCGTCGACCCCCTCTTCGATATAGAAGTACTTGCCATAAGGGCCCTCCGGATCGGCCAGGGCCGCCTGAAACCACTCGTGCTCATCTGAGCAGTGGTTGACCACCAGGTCTAAGATGACAGAGATTCCCCGCTTCTTCCCCTCCTCTACCAGGGCAAAGAGGTCCTCATTGCTGCCAAATCTGGGATCAATCCGGTAGTAGTCCGCGATATCATAGCCCTCATCCGCCAAGGGAGAGAGAAAGCAGGGGGAGAGCCAGAGGATTCCCACGTGCAGCTTCTGCAAATAGTCAAGCCTGGAGATGATCCCCCGAATATCACCGATTCCATTTCCTGTCGTGTCCAAAAAGGACTTGGGGTAGATCTGGTAGGCAATCTTACCCTGCCACCATGTTTTTTTCATTCTTTTCACCTCACGCAAAGAGACCTTCTCTGCTAAAAACCATTTGTCAAAAGCTCATTTCCCCGGAGAATCCGCGCATCGGACTCCCCTGGCGTCCTGCCCCTCTTATACCTCAAGGACATAGGCCTCATAGGGCGCCAGCTTCCCGTCATGGATATCGTGCTCAGATATATTCTGAATCAGGACTTTGCCCTTCGCGAAATCCGACGGAATTTCGTATTTCCTCTCGTGTCCGGACAGATTCGCCACGACGAGCAGCCTCCTCTGATCCAGCTCTCTGCGATAGACAAAGAGGTCCGGATCCTCCGCCAAAAGCAGCTGATAGTGCCCGTAGACAATCAGGTCTGAGTTGTGCCGAAGGGCTATCAGCTTCTGATAGTAGTGGAAGACGGAGTCCTTCCGGTCCATCTGCTCTTCGGCATTGACCCTGACATAGTTGGGATTGACGTCGATCCAGGGCTTGCCGGAGGTAAAACCGGCCTGGGGAGCATCGGACCACTGCATCGGTGTCCGGGCATTATCCCTGCTCTTGTGAGCGATCTTTGGAAGCAGGTCAGCCGGGTCCATTCCTGCCTTCTCAGTCAGTTCATGGTAAGCGTTGATGGACTCCAGGTCGCGGAACTGGTCTACGGAAGTAAATCCCACATTGGTCATTCCCAACTCTTCCCCCTGATAGACATAGGGTGTCCCCTGCATCATGTGCAGCACCGTTGCGATGGCCTTGGCACTTCTCTCCCGATACTGGTCTGAGTCGTCCCCCAGGCGGGAGACAATTCTGGGCTGGTCGTGATTGCAGAAGTAGAGGGAATTCCAGGCGCAGCCGTCCAGTCCCAGCTGCCACTTGGTCAGATTCTCCTTCAGGGGCACCAGAGGCATCTTCCTGGTTGACCACTTGTAGGGAACCTTCGGATCCTCATCCAGTCCCACGTGCTCGAACTGGAAGACCATGCCCAGCTCCGTCCCCTGACTGTTCGCGTATTTCTTCGCTTCATCCAGGGTGACGCCTGCCGTTTCTCCCACAGTCATGATGTCAAATCTGGAGAGAACCTCCCGGTTCATTTCCTGCAGGTAATCATGTACATGAGGGCCATTGGCCACGGCGTCAAAGGCCCCGTAGATTCCTCCGTTCGTGGGGGCATCCGCGAAGACCTCCGGCTTGGAGATTAAAGAGATGACGTCCATGCGAAAGCCGTCGATCCCCTTCTGACACCAGCGGGTCATCATATCGAAGATATCGCGGCGGACCTTCTGATTGTCCCAGTTGAGATCCGGCTGCTTTTTGGAAAAGAGATGGAGATAGTACTGGCCCGTCTTCTGATCCCACTGCCAGGCGGAACCGGAGAAGGCGCTTCCCCAGTTGGTCGGCTCGTGTCCGTCCACCGGATCTCTCCAGATATAGTAGTCTCTCTTTGGATTATCGCGGCTCTTTCGGGACTCCAAAAACCATGGATGCTCGTCTGATGTGTGATTGACCACCAGATCCATGACCAGCCGGATTCCGCGAGCATGAGCCTGCTCCAGGAGCTCATCGAAATCCTCCATCGTCCCAAACTCATCCATGATATCCTCGTAATCGCTGATATCATAGCCGTTGTCATCATTGGGGGACTTGTAAACCGGGGAGAGCCAGATGACGTCGATCCCCAATTCCTTCAGATAATCGAGTTTGGATGTGATTCCCTTTAAATCGCCGATCCCGTCTCCATTGCTGTCGCAAAAGCTGCGAGGGTAAATCTGATAGACGACGCTTTCCTTCCACCAGGCTTTCTTCATGATTTTTCCTTTCTCTCTCCGCTCCTTTCGCGGGAGGTCATGCTTCTTTTGGCTTCTTCTGAATCTCTTCTGACGAATCCCGATTGACTGTTTTTCCTTCCGTCCGAGCCTGTTTCCAAGATTTCCTGCATAAGCACATTACCACACACGAAAGGGTCTTCACAAGAGAAAAAGCCCGCAAAAAAGCATAAAAAGACTGTGAAAAAACGCCAGGCAATCCGTCCTGTACCGCAGCACTTTTGACATGGATGCAGCAGCCGACTTCTGTCTTTGATTTCTTCACAGTCTCTTATACTTTGCCTCTTATATTTCGGCCGGCAAATCCGCCTGCCGTAGAGCATTGCAATGGCCACTCAGTGCACTGATGGCAGCCTGGTCACAAAACCATTCCGTCCTCAGAGAACATTGCAAGGGACTTTAGCCCTTGACGGCTCCCTCGACCATGCCCTTCATGATCTGCTTCTGGCCGATCAGAAAGACGACGATCATGGGAACGATTGCCAGAAGAGCCGCCGACAGGATCAGGTCCCACTGCTTGACATAAGACCCGACGAAGGCCTGCACGGCGACGGGCAGGGTCTTGATCTTACCGTTGAGTCCCAGCATTAGAGAGGGGAGGAGAAAGTCATTCCAGATCCACATTGCATTCAGAATGCCAACCGTAATTGTGATAGGCTTCATGACGGGTAACACAATCTTGAAGAATGTCTGTAAGGGATTGCATCCGTCAATCAAAGAGGCTTCTTCAAGCTCGATAGGGATACCACTTATAAAACCGCAAAACATGAATACTGCCATTCCGGCACCAAATCCCAGGTACAAAACACAAATTCCGACAAAGTTATCCAGGTGTAGTGTATTGGCAACCTTTGTCATCGTGTACATTACCATCTGAAACGGGATAACCATGCTGATAATAAACAGATAATATAAGGACGATGAAAGTTTCCCTTTTACACGTGAAATCATCCAAGATGTCATCGAGCAGAACAGCACAATAAGAACAACGGAAACGACTGTAATAAAGACCGAGTAGCCTATGCTGGACAGAAAATGGATTTTCGCAAGACCGTCAACATAATTTTTAATATTGACATAGCTTTCCGCATCCGGGAATGCAAACGGCGTGGTAGAGATATACAGCTTGTTCTTGAAAGAATTCATCACAACAAGTGCAATCGGGAAGATGAAAAAAACCGCTAAAAGCGTCATGATGATGTAGAACAATACCGATGTAATATTTCTCGTTTCTTTCATACCTCCTTTACCTCCCTCGATCTTGAAACTCTCAGCTGAATGATAGATATGGCAAACACAATGATTGTAAAGATTACCGCCTCAGCCTGCCCGATACCCGCAAATCCTTTTCGATTGTAATACGTATTGAATATATTCAGTGCCAGCATAGTTGTCTGGTTAGCAGGTGCCCCTCCCGTTAACGCGAGGTTCTGGTCGTACATTTTAAAGCAATCCGTCAAGGACAAGAACATACAGATTGTGACGGAACCGGAAACCAGCGGAACAATAATCCTCCTAAGAATCTGTTTGGCATTTGCACCGTCGATTCTTGCCGCCTCAATAAGATCTCCGGGAATCGCTTGGATTCCTGCAATATAAATAATCATCAAGTAGCCTATTTTCTGCCAGTTGTACAGAATAATAAGTCCCCAATAGCCATAGCTTGCATCAAATGTAATATCGTTCCCCGTCAGTCTAATCAGGATACCGTTCAGCAGCAATTGCCAAATGTAACCGAGTATGATTCCCCCGATGAGATTAGGCATAAAAATGATGGTGCGGTAAGTATTCGTTCCTCTTCTGTTTTTGGAAAGAATCAAGGCCAGCGCAAATGCAATAAGGTTTGCACTGATAACGCCAACTACAGCAAATTTTACCGTAAACCACATTGCCGAAAGAAATCCCTTGCTATCTGTCAACGCATAGATGTAATTGGAAAGGCCGACAAATTTGGCATTCTTTAAAGTCTTGAATTTGCAGAAGGATAATCCTACCCCCATAACAAAAGGCCAAACAAAAGCAATACCGTATGCAACAAGAGTCGGTATCACAAACCACCCATAATACTTCTTATATGTTTTCTCCATAAATTTCCCCGGTGATCCTTTCTTCTATACGAATACCACGATCTTTTAGAGTATGCGAGATAGCGCAAGGAACCCGTGCGATACTCGTTACAAACAAGATGTTTTCAGTTTCGCCTGCGCCACTTGTTTAGAATAGAAAATGCGCCTTGTCGGATTTTATCCGGCAAGGCACATCCATTTCAGAGTGCCCCGTCAGGACATCTGCTATTATTTAGCCGCTTCGTTTGTAATTTTTCTTTCCGTCTCCCACTCAGTAACCGCGTCGGAAACAACTGCATCCCAGTCCTTTTGTCCCTGCGCATACTGCAGAAGACTTGCACCGTAATCATTCTTCCACTGGTCATCCGGAATCAAATTTGCAGCCCAGCAATAAGCTTTCTTCCCTTTTCCTGCGATATCATTTTCACTTTCGAATAACGGATTCGTGTATTCCGCATCCGCCATTGTCGTGAAAGGCGTGACAAGCTGGAGCTTCTGAGCAACAAACTTTTTACCGGTATCGGAACTGAAAAGCCACTCAAGAAAAGCAAGCGCCGCATCCTGATCTTTCTGGTCCAGCTGGCTATTGATACACATATACTGAGATGCACCAACGTTCAGACCCATGTCCTTCTCGCCTTCCACGCCGCAGGTAATAGGAATGAAGCAAACATCCTTGTCATTCACTTTCTTTCCGTCCGTTCCGGCAATTGTGCTCCATGCCCAGTCGCCATTCTGAATCATAGCGCATTTGCCCAGTGCAAACTCCGCCATGGAATCGTCAACTGTCTTTGTACCTACCAGGCTCTTGTCAATAACACTGTTATTCAGATACAAATCCAGAATATCCTTGAAATTTTTATTGTATTCAAACTTGAATTCCGGAATCGGTCCATTTAAATCAATCTTATCGTTTCCGCCCCACTCCCAATACAGCGGCTGGTTCATTAGATGTGTCTGATATCTCCAGTCATCTCCGGCTTTCAAAGACGTCGAACCGAAGACTCCCTCGATGCCGAGCTCCTCCTTCATGGACTGCATATCCTCCACAACGGCTTTCAAAGCATCGAAGGTATAGAGATCGTCAAGAGAGGTATATTCCGTCTTCTTGTTGGGAGAGGCAAAGTAAGCATCCGTGATGGCCTTGTTGACAATAATTCCCCACCCTTCCAATGCATAAGAGATACCGTAAACTTTATCATCCTTCTTGAGTGTGTAGGTCTGATCGGAAACAAAACTGTTTAGTTTTGTATTCGTGAGATCCGCACAGTAATCCTGCCACTCATT